>ENA-OPZM01000095-OPZM01000095.1-human-gut-metagenome-genome-assembly--contig:-NODE-95-length-36020-cov-12.995932_pt1 | contig 36020 bp, 35 predicted proteins | sample MGYA00242478_ERZ504493 | MGnify/ENA primary metagenome ERZ504493 (study PRJEB26092, sample SAMD00036227) | human gut metagenome | host: Homo sapiens | study: EMG produced TPA metagenomics assembly of... | reverse complement strand
TCCGATTCTGGCAACGTCGTTGCTCAATCCGGCTTCGTTGCTTACGTTGGCCGCGGGAATCGGCTTGTGTTATGCGCTGATGGTGCTCGGAGGGTGTGCCGCGAATCATGCGGCGCACGGGCTCGGTCATGCCGGCTACCGTACGGACGATTGATGGTCTCGCCGCGGCGGTCGTGGATACCGCGGCGAGGACTGGCGAGGTCAGCCGAGCAGCACCGCGATGATTGCGATGAAGATCGGTGAGGTCAGTGTCGAGAAGAGAATGCCGTCGCGTGCGAACGAGAGACCCACGTTGTACCGCGCCGCGTAGTTGTAGACGTTCTGCCCGGTCGGCAGGGCGGCGAGCACCACGCACGCGTACAATGTGGCGCCGCGGAAGCCCATCACGAAATACGACAGCAGGAACGCGATAATTGGCATCACGATGTTCTTCAATACCGCCACCGTGAACACCGCGGGAATATTCGACTTGTCCTGCAGCGGCTTCGTGCCGTGCAACGACATGCCGAATGCCATCAAAATCATTGGCACTGCGGAATCGCCGATCATGTCGATCGGATCGTAAATACAGTCCGGCACCACGAAATGACCGGTTTTTGCGGAAATCGCGGATACGGCGATGCCCAGCAGCGAACCGATAAGCAGCGGCTGATGCAGCGGCTGCTTCAGAATCTCCCTCGTGGAGACCTTGCCTTTGGTGGTCACATCGAGCACGGTCAGGCCGATCGGTGTGAACACCGCCTGTTGCATGACCAGAATCGGCGCGACCAAAGCGGGATTGCCCAGAATGTACGTGGCGATCGGCAGACCGATGTTGTTGGAGTTCAGATACAGCGAATTCAACGCGCCGATGGTGGCATCCGCCGCCTTCAGATGGAAGAACAGCCTATTGAGGATCAGAAACACCAATCCGACCAGCACGGCCGAGAAGAACGCCACAACAATGGAGGAGTGGAATATCTCGAAGATTCTCTCCTTGGACAGGATGGCAAACATCAGGCACGGGCTCGATACGAAAAAGCTGAACCTGTTGAGCACCATCTGCGCGGTAGGTCCGCCTATGCGCATGCGCGCGGCCACGTAACCGGTGCCGATGACGATGCCAATGACGCAGAAGCCTTCCAATGCGCTTAACAGACCAGGCATGACACTCTTCCTTTCGCTCTCGGCCGTTGGTTTGGCCGCTATCCAGTGTTGCACCATGCATATGGATAACATCCGACCCGTCTCAAAAGCGTGGTCGAACGGCGATGTCGGTTCCGGTGGTGCTGGATAATGGGCGGTATGAACGAACTTGAGATTGGATTTTCCGCTTCCGCCACCAGGCAGGAGCAGCTGAACGAGCTGATGACCCAGATCATGGGAACCTATTCCGTGAGCGACGACGAAGGGCCGTTGACCGACGCGGTCGAAGCGTTTTTGAATAAACAGCAGCATCTGACAGTGCGCAGGCATGGCGATACGCTGGTCGCATCCACGAATTTTGGGCGTGAGCGTCGCGTGATCCTCGCCGGACATCTCGACACGGTGCCGGTGATCGACAATTTCCCGCCGCGTTGGCTGGAACCGGGCGATCCGCTGATTCGCGAGGATGTTGCCGCCGGCCATGGGCGGGAGCGCGTGATATGGGGGCGCGGTGCCACCGATATGAAGGGCTCCGACGCGGTGATGATGTATTTGGCGGCCGCGTTGACGGATGCGAAATACGATCTGACATACGTGTTCTACGACCACGAAGAGGTTGCCGCCGAAAAGAACGGCCTACGCAAGGTGGTCGAGGCGCATCCTGATTGGATTTCCGGCGATTTTGCGATTATCGGGGAGCCAACCGATTGCGGTATTGAAGGCGGCTGCAATGGCACGATGCGTTTCGACGTGATCACGCACGGCATTGCGGCGCATTCGGCGCGTGCGTGGATGGGTAGGAACGCCATCCACGCGGCCGCTGAGATTCTGAGCCGACTGAACGCTTATGAAAATCGTGCGATTGAAGTGGATGGTCTGACGTATCAGGAGGGGCTGAATGCCACGCTGATTTCAGGCGGCAAAGGTACGAATGTGATCCCCGACGAATGCCGCGTGCATGTCAACTACCGTTTTGCCCCCGACAAGTCGTTGGCTGAGGCGAAGGCGCTGATGATTGGCACGGATGCCGGTGCGGAATTGGGCAATGGCGAGCATGTTGCCACAGGTGGCGTATTCGAAGGCTTCGGCATTGAAATGAAGGACGAGTCACCTTCCGCACGTCCGGGGTTGACGTCGCCGCTCGCGCAGTCGCTGGTGGAATTGGTGCGCGAGCGCACGGGGCGTGAGCCTCTGGCCAAGCTTGGCTGGACGGATGTGGCGCGATTCTCGATGCTGGGCATTCCCGCGGTGAATCTGGGTGCGGGCAGTCCGTTGCTGGCGCACAAGCATGACGAGCAGCTGCCGGAATCGGATCTGCTGCTGATGGCCAACTTGCTTGAAGACTGGCTGAAGTAGCTGTCTGCTGCCTTTTTCTGCCTCCTGTTTCTGCCTGCTATCGGCTGTTTGTTGTTTTCCGTCTTCTGTCTGCACAAGTCGGATCGGCTGTCTGCACGAGTCGTAATCTGTGTCTGCATTTCTCGCGAATCGTGATTTCTTTCGACTTGTGCAGACGGAGCAACGACTTGTGTAGACGGGGCCTGGGATTTGCGGGCGGGGAAAGCAGGCGGTGAGTTGCAGGATCCGGAAAATTTCCCGTCATGTCACGTTCCGTTGTTTTTTGTGTCATACTTATAGACGGTGGTTCTGCAAATCACCAATGCATCCGATGGCGTTGATCCCCTCGCGTGAAGTTCATGTGTGTCCGCGAGCGCTGGTGTCCGCCGTCGCATGATGAGGACTTTTGACGGAAGTTGCTTCCTACGGGCGCCATGATGCGCGGCCACGGTGAGAGCGTGGTGTGAGAACCGTGTGAGCCTAAGCGTGGGCGGCGCGATTGCAGCGTGTCGTCGAGGAGCCATTGTGCCTAATACCAGTGAGGGCTTCGATCAGGTCGAAGCTTCGGCATCGCCTGAGCATGCCGTGAATGTTGTGAAATTCGAGTCGGTCCAGTCCGATCCTGCCCCGCGTCGCCGTCGTGGCGGTCGTCGCGTGGTGCGTGGCGTGGGAGCTGCCGGTGCGTCCTTGGAGTTGAAGGTCGAGGAGCATGCTTCGGCTCCGCTGTTCGAGGAGCCGAAGTTGCCGGTTGCGCAACCTGCGCATGATACCGGTGATTCCGCTGATTCCGAGGGTATGACCCGTCCGACCCGTCGCCGTCGTCGTCCGGTCCAGTCCGATGATGATGTTCGTGAGATTGCCGACGAACGGCCGACGCGTTCTCGTCGCCGTCGTTCGGTGCAGGTTGAGGATGAGCGGGACGAGGATCGTCCGTCGCGTCGTCGCAGCCGTTTCGCCGATGATGCGGATGAGTACGATGAGATGCCGCGTCGTCGCGCTTCCGTCGATGATTCCCATGATGAGGAGTCGTCTGTGGAGCGTGCCTTGGATGCCGTCGATATGTTGCCGGAAGGCCATGAGGTCCGCCACAATCCGCGTCCGATGATGTCTCTGCTTTTCCAGGAGCCGGTTTTGCCGTCCGTTGCGGATTCCCGAGACAGGGCAGACGACGATCGCGACGATTCCCGTAATGACCGCGGCGAGCGTAATGATCGCAATGCGCAGGACCATGACGATGAGCAGGATGAGGATCGTCCGTCACGTCGCCGTCGCCGTCGCAATCGCGACGTTGCCGACGAAGAGCGTTCCGAAGACAATCGCAATGAACGCGATAATCGGGATAATCGCAATGATGATGCGGACAATGATGAGGAAGGCGGATCTCGCAAGTCGCGTCGTTCCCGTCGTTTGAACGCGCAGGAGCGTCGTGCCGCAGCTGAAGTCGAACAGATCGAAGAGGATTTGATCCTCGACGATATTACGTATGCGCCGATTGATGACGAAACCCGCAATCGTAATGACGATGATGACGACGAGCAGCCGACGCGCACCCGTCGTCGCCGTCGCAGCCGCGGCAATCGTGAGGAAGCCGACGAACAGCAGCGGGATAGCGATGAAGGCGAGTCCCGTCGTCGCCGTGAGGACGATGACGAGGATGAAGGCACGGTGACCCGTCGCCGTCGTCGCCGTCGTGGCGGTGCGAAGACGGATGAGACGGAAGAGCCGCTCGTGCGTCGTTCCCGCAAGCAGCAGTACATCGACGAGATCACCGACGTCGAAGGTTCCACCCGACTTGAGGCCAAGAAGCAGCGTCGCCGTGACAATCGCCGTGAGCGCAGCCGTCAAAGCCAGCTCATGGAGCAGGACTTCCTGGCTCGCCGCGAGCATGTCGACCGCCTGATGGTGGTGCGCGAACGCGAACGCCACACGCAGATTTCCGTGATCGAAGACAATGTGCTCGTCGAACATTACGTGTCCGACATTCAGGAAGTCGCCACTGTGGGCAACATCTATCTGGCCGCGTGCAGAACGTGCTGCCGAGCATGGAAGCCGCGTTCGTCGACATTGGTCAGGCGCGTAACGGCGTGCTCTATGCGGGTGAGGTGAACTGGGATTCCGCACGGTTGGAAGGCCAGCCTCGTCGCATCGAACTCGCGTTCAAGTCGGGGGACCCGGTGCTCGTGCAGGTCACCAAGGATCCGATCGGACATAAGGGTGCGCGACTGACTCGCAGGTCACCCTTGCGGGCCGTTTCCTGGTGCTCGTGCCATCCGGTGGCATGACGGGCGTGAGCCGCAAGCTCAGCGAGCGTGAACGTTCCCGCCTGAAGAACATCGTGTCGAAGGTCGCGCCGAAAGACATGGGCGTGATCATTCGTACCGCAGCGGAAGGCGCCTCCGAAGAGGCGATCACCAAGGATCTTGAAAGCCTGGTGCGCCAGTGGGAACGCATCACCTCCAAGCGAGACGAATTCCTGCACGGCAAGCGTCCGAAGCTGCTGCAAGGCGAGCCGGACGTGGCGATCCGCGTGGTGCGAGACATCTTCAACGACGACTTCTCCAAGATGATCGTTGAAGGTGACCGCGTGTACGGCCGTATCGAGGAATACCTCGACACCATGGCTCCCGACTTGAAGGACAAGCTCGAAAAGTGGGATCCGGCCGAACATGAAGGCAAAGACGTGTTCGACAAGTGGCAGATCGACTCCCAGCTGCGCAAGGGCATGGAACGTCAGGTCTACCTGCCGTCGGGCGGCTCGATCGTGATCGACCGCACCGAAGCCATGACCACCATCGACGTGAATACCGGCCGTTTCATCGGCCGCGGCAAGAGTCTTGAGGAGACGGTGACCCGCTGCAACCTCGAAGCTTCCGAAGAGATCGCACGTCAGCTGCGCCTGCGTGACATCGGCGGCATGGTGATGATCGACTTCGTCGACATGGTCATGCCAGCCAACCGTGATCTGGTGCTGCGCAGACTGGTGGAATGCCTGGCCCGCGACCGCACCAAGCATCAGGTGGCCGAAGTCACTTCGCTTGGCCTGGTGCAGATGACGCGCAAGCGCATCGGACAGGGGCTGGTGGAAGCCTTTTCCGAGGAATGCCCGACCTGCAAGGGCCGCGGATTCATTCTTCACGACGAGCCGACCGTGTCCGCGGATTATGACGATCCGTACGCCCTGAAGGGCGGCGACCCGTTCGTCAAGACCAACAAGCATGGTCACGGCACGGACGTGCAGGTGCCGAAAGGCTCCTCGCCGGACGTGAAGGCCAAACTCGCGCAGATCGCGGCGGCTGCCGTGGCCGCCAACAATGCGGAACTGGGCGAGGAAGCATAGAAGAATAAATGATTATTCCGGTCTGTCAACCTGACACGCCGGAAACAGACTTGCGGTTGTACGCGGGTATGTGTAAATTAGATTGCTGGTGTCTGGCCGCGAGGCTCGAACGTGCCGGGCAGTAAGCTTTCCAAGTTAATAAAGGAACGGATATGTACGCGATTGTGAAGGCCGGCGGCCATCAGGAAAAGGTTGAGGTCGGTGACGTCATCTACGTCAACCGTCTCGAGGCTAAGAAGGGCGAAACCGTGGAATTCCCGGTTGCTCTCGTTGTGGACGGCTCCAAGGTTGTCCTCGGTGCCAAGGATCTCGCCAACGTCAGCGTCAAGGCTGAGGTTGTCAACGATGAGCCAAGGGTCCGAAGATCAGCATCATGAAGTATAAGAACAAGACCGGCGTTGCTCGTCGCAAGGGCCATCGCCAGCAGCTGACCGCTGTCAAGATCACGGCTATCGCCTGATTGGCGCAGGGTTAGAGTCAAGGACCGAAAGGAACAGACATGGCACATAAGAAGGGCGCGTCCAGCTCGCGCAACGGTCGCGATTCAAACGCGCAATACCTCGGTGTGAAGAAGTTCGGCGGCGAAGCCGTCGTGGCCGGCAACATCATCGTTCGTCAGCGTGGCACCAAGTTCCACCCGGGTGAGAACGTCGGCATGGGCAAGGACCACACCCTGTTCGCCCTCAAGGACGGCAGCGTGAAGTTCGGCGTGCGTCGTGACCGCAAGGTCGTCGACGTGATTGCCGCCTGAAATACACGCAATTAACGCTTACAAGATAAAGCCGCGCCCGTTATGGACGCGGCTTTTCTTTATTTTGATGATTGCTGAGGATTGGTTTCCTTCAGCCCGTCCCAAACGTCACGTAACGTTGCATACAGTTGCATAAGACATATCAAACGGACAATAATCGGACCGTTTCGAACAAACGATTAAGGTAGATACATGAGTGATTTCGTCGATCGCGTGACCGTCCATGTGAAGGGCGGCGACGGCGGCAACGGTTCCGCCGGCATCCGTAGGGAAAAATACAAGCCGTTGGCGGGACCGAACGGTGGCAACGGCGGTGATGGCGGTTCCGTGATCTTCATGGCCGACCAGAACGCCAACAGCCTGTTGGATTACCGTTTCATGCCCCACCGCGAGGCTGGAAGCGGCACCATGGGCTTGGGAGACACCAAAGACGGTTCGAAAGGTGCCGATCTGATCCTGCCCGTTCCTGTGGGCACCGTGATTTTCGAAGCCAAAGGGCCGCAAGGCAAGCCCAAGCATCCGGGCGAGCAGCTCGCCGATCTTCGCCATGCCGGAGACAAGTTCGTGGTGGCGGCCGGCGGCAACGGCGGTCTTGGCAACGCCGCATTGGCCAACCGCACCCGTCGCGCTCCGGGATTCGCGTTGCTTGGCGAACCAGGCGAGGAACGTGACGTCATTCTCGAACTCAAATCCATCGCCGACGTGGCTTGGTGGGCTTCCCCTCCGCAGGCAAATCCAGCCTGATCGCAGCCATGAGCTCCGCCAAGCCGAAAATCGCCGACTATCCGTTCACCACGCTCGTGCCGAACCTCGGCGTGGTTATGGCCGGAGACATGAGGTACACCATCGCCGACGTGCCGGGCCTGATTCCGGGCGCATCCCAAGGCAAGGGCCTCGGCCTTGAATTCCTGCGCCACATCGAACGCACCGAAATCATCGCCCACGTCATCGACTGTGCCACGCTGGAACCCGACCGTGATCCGATGAGCGACTACAAGGCGCTCGAACATGAGCTTGCCGAATATGCCGACAAGCTGGAACTGCCGTTGGGCGCAATCCCAATCCCCGAACGCCCCCGAATCATCATCCTCAACAAGGTCGATATGCCGGAAGCCAAGGAATTGGCCGAATTCGTCAAACCGGAATTCGAAAAACTCGGTCTCAATGTGTATGTCATCTCCACCGCATCCCACGAAGGTTTGAAGGAACTCAACTGGGCGTTGGCGGCCATGGTCGCCGACATGCGCAAGGAAGTCGCCGAACGCGAACAGGCCGAAGAAGAAGCGCGCGTGGTCATCAAGCCGCTCGAAGAGCCGCGCAACCGCCGTCGACGCAACGACGAAGGCGGCACCGCGCTTGACTTCACCGTGGAACGCAAGGAAGCCGGCAACGGCGACGTCTGGTACGAAGTGCTCGGCACCAAGCCGGAACGTTGGGTCATGCAAACCAACTTCGACAACGACGAAGCAGTCGGCTACCTGGCCGACCGCCTCGCCAAACTCGGCGTCGAAGACGAGCTGCGCAACAAGGGAGCCAAGCCTGGCGACGAAGTACGCATCGGCAAGGGCGCGCGAGCCGTGGAATTCGATTGGGATCCGACCATTGCTGCGGGCGCGGAAATGCTCGACGGCGCCCAGCTTGGCGCACGAGGCGTCGACCTGCGACTGCAGGAACAGGACGGCCGTTCGCAGCGCCGCACCAACGCGGAACGCCGTCGCCAGTACCACGAAATGATGGATGCACGCCAAGCCGTGCGTGAAGCCATGATGGCCGAACGCAAGGCCGGACACTGGGCCGATCCTTCCGTGGACGACGACCGCCATGACGAAACCAGCCTCTTCGGACGCGGTGAAACCACCGATTCCGAAAACGTGGAACAATAGAAGCAGCAAAACGCCCGCTGATGTGCCGATTGGCATGTCGGCGGTTTTCTTTTCGGCCATTCGAACGCCTGGAGGAACCATGAACACGCCATCGCAAGCCAAGTGCGCCGCGCCATCGCCGAAGCGCAAACCATCGTGGTGAAAGTGGGATCCAGCTCGTTGACCAAACCAAGCGGCCACCTCGATCCGGAACGACTCAACGCGCTCGTGGCGGCCCTCGCACGCGTGCGACTCATGGGCGGGCGCGTGGTGCTCGTCTCCTCCGGCGCATCGCAGCCGGATTCGGCTCCCTCGGCTTCGACTCACGCCCCACCGACGTGGCTGACCAGCAGGCGTGCGCGGCCGTCGGACAAGGCCTGCTCATGGCCCAATACGAGAACGCTTTCTCACAATACGGACTGCGCGTCGGGCAAATCCTCATCACCGTGTCCGACACCATCGCCCCACAGCAATACCGCAACGTGCGACGCACCCTCGACCGGCTGCTCGACCTCGGCGCGGTGCCGATCATCAACGAAAACGATTCCCTCGCGTCCAACGAAATCCGTTTCGGAGACAACGACCGACTCTCCGCATTGATCGCCAACATCGTAGTCGCCGACGCTTTGGTGCTCCTCACCGACGTGGACGCGCTCTACACGGCACCCCCAAGCGAACCCGGATCGCGACGCATCAGCTACGTGCCGAACGTGGAGGACGCGCTCGCCAAAGTGCAGGTCGGCGGCACCGGATCAAACGTGGGTACCGGCGGCATGGTCACCAAAATGGAAGCGGCGCGTGTTGCGGCGGTCTCCGGCATTCCCGCAGTGCTCACCTGCGCGGCAAACGCAGGCCCGGCCATGATGGGCGACCCAGTCGGCACCGCATTCGCCCCATCAACGACCGTGGATCATCACGCCGCCTATGGATCGGGTTCGCAGCACACCCACAAGGCACGCTCGTGCCGATGCCGGCGCTTCCAATGCGGTACGCGGAGGGCCGCCAGCCTGCTTGCCGCCGGCGTACTCGAAGTGCGGGGCGATTTTGCCGCCGGAGACGCGGTGTGGATCGACGATGAAGCGGGCAATCACCTCGCAAAAGGCCTCGTAGGATCGATTCCGAAGAAATCCCGCAAATGCTCGGCCGCAATACCGCCCAGCTCAAGCGTTTCCTCGGCGAAGAATACGCCCACCCCCTAGTCCACCGCGACAACCTCGTCTTGGTTTAATCCCCTTCCCTCTTTTGTTCGGTGCCCTGTAAATAGCAATATGCCGCCCCTACCGGTCAACAGGGAAAAGGAATTCCAAAATGTGCTAAAAGGCTGTTGTTTTTCGGGCGGGAGGGATAGCATAGCAAACATGACTATGGCTGACTGGCAGACTCTTTCCGAACGTATTAACCGCGTGGCTCCGAGCGCTACTCTGGCCGTTGATTCCAAAGCGAAAGCGATGAAAGCTGAAGGAATCGACGTCATTGGATTTGGTGCGGGCGAACCGAACTTTCCGACTCCGGCTGCGATCGTCGCGGCTGCGGCCGAAGCGGTGCAGGATCCGAAGAACTATCGTTACACTCCGACGGCAGGTTTGCCGGAATTGCGCAAGGCGATCGCAGACAAAACGTTGCGCGACTCGGGGTATGGAGTCGATCCGAATCAGGTGATCGTAACCAATGGCGGCAAGCAGGCCGTATACGAATCCTTTCAAATCCTGCTCAATGATGGCGACGAAGTCATCATTCCGACGCCGTATTGGACGAGCTATCCGGAAGCCGTGAAACTGGCTGGAGCGTGCCTGTCGAAGTGTTCGCGGGAGCTGACCGCAATTTCGAGCCAAGCTTGGAAGACCTGGAAGCAGCACGTACCGAACGTACGAAGGCATCATCGTGAATACGCCGAACAATCCGACGGGTGCCGTGTGGAATCCGGAAACCGTCAAGGCGATCGGCGAATGGGCTGTGGAACACCATGTGTGGGTGATCTCCGACGAAATCTACGAGCATCTGAACTACGATGGTGCAAAAACCACGTATATCGGCGCTGCAGTGCCTGAAGTGCGTGATCAGCTGCTGGTGCTCAACGGCGTGGCCAAAACCTACGCTATGCCCGGCTGGCGTGTCGGCTGGATGATCGCTCCGCTCGACGTGGCGAAGGCCGCATCCAAGCTGCAGGGGCATATGACGTCGAACGTGAACAATATCTCCCAGCGTGCCGCGATCGCAGCCGTGTCCGGATCTCTTGACGCCGTGTACGAGATGCGTGAGGCGTTCGACAAGCGCCGTCAGACCATCGTCGCCGCGTTGAACGATATCGAAGGTGTGAACTGCCCGACGCCGACCGGCGCATTCTATGCGTTCGCCGACGTGAGCGCACTGCTGAACAAGCCGCTCGGCACCAGCAAAACCGCTTATGCGAGCACGTCCGAACTGGCTGCGGCACTGCTTGACGAAGGTCATGTGGCGGCCGTTCCAGGCGAAGCGTTCGGCGCTCCCGGCTACTTGCGATTCTCGTACGCGCTTGCCGACGACGACCTCGTTGAGGGCATGAAGCGTATGAAGCAGTGGGTCGAGGACTGATACTGGCCTGACTGAGACTTTTCACACGATTCGCACCGCGGTGACATGCCGGGTGCGAATCTTTTTTTCGTTGAAAAATAGCGGTTTTGGGACATTTCTTGAAAAACCGGTTGGACTAAGTCGCAAATACCCGCTATTATTTCGACTTGGCGGTTTTGCCGCTTGCTTCTTGCGTGGTTTTTCGCACAAAATCCTCGCCAGCAAGTAGAAACGGCAGAGTACACCTAGGGAAGTGGCGCAATTGGTAGCGCAACGGTCTCCAAAACCGTAGGTTGTGGGTTCGAGTCCCGCCTTCCCTGCCAAGCTTCTTACAACAAGCTCAGCGGAGGATTATTATGGCGAAGGCAAAAAATAGCGAAAAGGCCGTTAAGCCGAACATCTTCATGCGTCTTGGCTTGTTCATCAAACAGATTATCGACGAACTCCGCAAGGTCGTGACCCCGACCAGCAAAGAGCTGTTCTTCTGGGCACTCGCCGTGTTCATCTTCGTGCTGCTCCTGATGGCACTGGTCACCGGCATGGACTTCGGTCTGGGCAAGCTGACCCTGTGGATCTTCGGCTGATCAACGACTTGAAGGTGAAACTGCATGACTGACGAAGTGTTTTCCGACAACCTCGACGAAGCTCCAGAAGCTGATCTCGAGGCCGTAGCTGCCGTTGAGGAGCTGCAGGCCGAGGGTGAAAGCGTTCCGGAAGTCGCTGAGGCCGAGCCGACTGCTGAAGCTGCTTCCGAAGAGTCCGCGGAGGACGAGGGCGGCGAAGAGCTGGATGCTGGCGCCAAGGCCGTCGAAGACTTCTCCAACAGCCTGCGCACCCTCGAAGGCAAGTGGTACGTGCTGCACACCTACTCCGGCTATGAGAAGCGTGTGAAGACCAACGTTGAATCCCGTGTGGCAAGCTTCGGCATGGAAGATAAGATCTTCCAGATTGAAGTTCCGATGGAAGAAGTCGAAAAGCACACCGAAAAGGGCAAGAAGGTCATCACCCGCGTGCGTGTTCCCGGCTATGTGCTGATTCGCATGCTTCCGGATGAGAACGCCCGTCGTATTGTGCGTGAAACCGAAGGCGTCACCGGCTTCGTCGGTCCGACCAAGGAACCGGCGCCGCTGAGCCGCAAGGAAGTCGTCTCCATGATGCTCCGATGATCGCTTCCGAAGCGCTCAAGAAGCTGGTGACAAGCCGGCCGCCAACAAGAAGCGCGTCCTTGAAGTCTCCTACGCCGTTGGCGATCAGGTCACCGTCACCGACGGTCCGTTCACCACCATGGCAGCTGTCGTCTCCGACGTTGAGCCCACCACCCAGAAGCTCACGGTGCTCGTGTCCATCTTCGGTCGCGACACGCCAGTGGAGTTGGGCTTCAACCAAGTAGAAAAACTGTCCTGATAAGTCTTTGAAAGACCCCGCGCATTGCGGGGTCTTTTTTTGTCTGGGGGAGTGGGCACAATAGGAAAGCTTGTGTCTGGAGGGTTTGGCGTGCCTGAATGAGGGTGCGGAATCCGCTAGCACAGCACAGCAATATACGTTGCGGAAGGAACCGGACGCGGGAAACCTACTCCGGTGCCGCTACCACCGCTTCTACAGAAAGAAGAACCATACAATGGCTCCTAAGAAGAAAGTCTCGGCGCTTCTCAAGCTCCAGATTCAGGCTGGCAAGGCCAACCCGGCCCCGCCGCTGGGCCCGGCACTGGGTTCCCATGGCGTGAACATCATGGACTTCTGCAAGCAGTACAACGCTGCCACGCAGGACAAGATGGGCCAGGTCATCCCTGTTGAGATCACCGTTTTCGAAGATCGTTCCTTCACCTTCATTCTGAAGACCCCGCCGGCGGCAGCTCTGCTGAAGAAGGCCGCGGGCATCCAGAAGGGTACCGAAAACCCGCTGACCCACAAGGTCGGCTCCGTCACCAAGGCTCAGGTCCGTGAGATCGCCGAAATCAAGATGGCTGATCTGTCCGCACGCGACGTCGAAGCCGGCATGAAGATCATCGAGGGCACCGCCCGCTCGATGGGTATCACGGTTACCGACTGAGAGGAGAGGGACAAATGGTAAAGCGTTCCAAGAAGTACCGCGAAGCTTCTGAGAAGATCGATCGCAACAATCTTTACACCGCTAACGAAGCCATCGCTCTCGTCAAGAGCATGCCGGAGTACAAGTTCGATCAGACCGTTGAGGCCGTGCTGCGCCTGAACGTGGATCCGCGTAAGGCCGACCAGCTGGTCCGCGGTTCCGTCAACCTGCCGAACGGCACCGGTAAGACCGCCAAGGTCCTCGTGTTCGCCCGTGGCCCGAAGGCCACCGAGGCTCTCGAGCTGGCGCCGACATCGTCGGTGACGACGATCTCGTGCAGAAGGTTGCCGACGGCTTCCTGGACTTCGATTCCGTGGTGGCTACCCCGGACATGATGGGCAAGGTCGGCCGCCTCGGCCGCGTGCTCGGTCCGCGTGGCCTCATGCCGAACCCGAAGACCGGCACCGTGACCATGGATGTCACCAAGGCCATCAAGGACATCAAGGGCGGCAAGGTCGACTTCCGTGTTGACAAGAACGGCAACCTGAGCTTCCTCATCGGCAAGCTCTCCTTCACCGAGCAGGCTCTCGACGAGAACTTCAAGCTGTTGCCGACGAAATCAAGCGTCTGAAGCCGTCCACCGTGAAGGGCCGCTACGTCACCAAGCGACCATCACCTCCACGATGAACCCGGGCGTCCCGGTTGATCCGGCGGTCATCGCCTGAGCAATATAGCTTGCAGATAGCTTCTATATAGCTTGCAAAAGACCCGCATCCTGCCCCAACGCGAGATGCGGGTCTTTTCATATATATCTTGCGATTATCTATCTCATTTAATAAATAATGATCCTGCAATCGTCTGACTATCAAAGAATCTCAATGAAACCAGATATCAGATAGATATTAAAACAGAGAGGTGATGTTCAACGATCGCGCATACGGCCAATTGCAAGCGCGGTCGTCAACACGTATGCGTCACGCGGGTCGGTCGCATCCCAACCGGTCGTTTCCGCGGCACGCTTCAAACGATAACGCACCGTATTCGGATGCACATTCAATTCCTTCGCCGTGTTTTCCAATGAACTGCCGTTGCGCAAAAACGTGGAAACCGTCACAAACGTCGGATCGTCGGGATTCTCGCCATGAAGCACCTGATACACGTTCTGATACAACTCTTCACGAGCGTAATCATCGCCCAACAGCGCCCGTTCCGGCAGCAACTCATCGGCACGCAACGGGCGGGACGGCGACGCCAAAGCGGGAGCCGCCTGCAAGGAAAACAGGGTTTCACGCAACACGTGCGAAGCGCCGGCGACACCGGAACGCACCGGACTCAAATACACCGATTCGTCATCTTTGAAAGCGGGCATAATCGACGTGCAGGTCACTTCGGCAGTGGCGGCGCCACTCTGACAGACAAGCGCCAGCAGAAAACTGCCGTATGTGCCAACAATCACATGTTCTCCGCCCAGATCGCGCACCGCCTTACGCGCAACGAGCGAAGCCGAAGCGGGACTCGTTTCCGGTGTGCCGCCAATCGCGAAACAATCGAAATCCCCACGCCAACCAAGCACATTCATCAACGAGGCGACGCGATCATCCGTAAGAGAAGTCATCAGGCATTCGAAAGCGAGCCGTTCGATGGTTGAATCGTCGGTGTGCCCTGCCAGAAGGTCGAGAATGTCTGCCTGATCGGAGTTCATAAGCGTCAAGTGTAGCCGCCCAACTGGCGAATCGCTGAACGGAAAGCGTCAACGAGGTGAAGTTCATTCGGGGAGTGCCGCTATTATGCCGCTTATGAGCGAAGTCAAACAAACTGGAAAGCGTGGCGAGCGTATCGGCACATTCCTCAGCTGGATGCTGGCCGTGCTGGCATGCCTTTGGGTGGCATGGTGTTGCGCGATCGGGCCGTTGTATTGGTTCGGCGATGGGCTTTCCGACTTCGGCTGGCTGAATGTGCTGTATTTGGTGGTCGCTTTCGCGATATGGTTTTCGATAGTTGTCGCATTGGTCAGATTCGGCCGCGGCGTCGCGTACTTCCGCAATATTTCGCACGACGGCATGAAAAACTATGCAACGAGATTGCAGGAACGCCGACCACCGTGCTTGGCATTATGTTGCGACACTTGCATGATGCCGCGCACAGCCGCCCAGGGCGCGCCCTGCATGCAGTGATCGTATGGACGGGGCGCAAACTCATCCGCTGCACCGACTGTTGGTGGAAACTCATGCTGGTGTTCGTAATCGGCTGGCTGTGGATTCCAACCACGCTATTGGCCGCGTTCGGCGCGACATTCGCTCGCAGATCCGTGAATTCAGCTGGGCCTTGAACCAGTGGACGGGCTTGAAACAGCCATATATCGGCTTCTTCTCGTTCGTGCCCATGGATATTTACCCGACCGCGCATTACATGTGGCCGGACAATCCCACATATCTGACCGACCAGCACAATGTCGTGCTCACCGTGTTCTACGGTGCCGCAGCGGCGGTTTCGCGCTACTTCACCGACTCCAACGATGCGGGCATCGTGGTGCTCGCAGCCTTGCAATGGCTGTTCGCCGCATTCTGCTGTTCGGCCACCGCCAACCGGTTCTTCAACCTGCCGTGGCGCAGGCTTGGCGTCGGCACGTTCGACTTCTCGCATCCGGAACGCCACGATTGCTGGAATATGCGCGATTACGCGCATCCTGAAGCAGGCGTTGTGGCACGCCCTTCCAGACTGCGGGCCGGTGCGAAAACACGATTCATGATACTGCTGTTCTTCATGGTGTGCCCGCTTGCGGTATTCGCCACGATTTCCCTGACGAAATCGCCGCTGTTCGCTTTCGCATTCGTATGGTGGTTCGGCGTGTGGTACGAACTGCACATGACACATATCAAAGCGCTGCCCACCATCAACGGCAAGCCGACGTACCTACGCAAACGCTCGATCATGGCCTTCACCATCTCAAGCTGCGTGATGCTGATCAGCGCGAAATACGCGTGGTACATCATTCTCTTCACCCTGATCCTGGCACTTATCAACGATCGCAAACGTTGGAAAACCTATCTTGTGGCACTTCTGCTGCCAACCATCCTCATTCATGGCGGCATCGTGTTCCTCACCAACACGGGCGCCATCATCGGCGGCGACCCCATCGAAAGCCGTGGCATCCAACTGCAGCAGATCGCGCGCGTCGCCAAATACAATCCGAAAGGCATTCCGGCGGACGCGGCGAAAAAGCTTGAACCGGTCTTCAACCTCGACCAGATGGCCGAAGCGTACTTCCGGCAGGACGCCGACCCGGTGAAATCCTCCGGCATCCAATCGAAGAAAGTCAGTTACAAGTGGCGCACCGTCACCGAAGACGACATGACAAACTTCAACGAGGCCTGGCTTGAAATCGTTGTCGCAAATCCTGTTATCGCGCTCGACGCGTTTTTCGCCGAATGCTTCGGCTATTTCGACGTGACCGACCTGCCATACGTGTCGATGGACTACTACGTGAACAACGATTACGTGCAGAACGACAATGCGTGGATCCACCTGTATAACCACGATTGGCGCGATGCGGTGGCCGGCTTCGCGAAAGGTTGGGGCAATATTCCCGTGATCGGCTGGGTGACGCACGGCAATCTGTACGTAACGCTGATGCTGCTGGTCGGCGCTGCCGAAGTGGTGTTGCGGCGATGGCGCTCGCTGTCATGGCATCTGCCCCTGCTGCTGCTCATGGGCGTGATGATCACCGCTCCGGCCAACAATTTCGAACGGCATATGCTACCGGTCGCGTTCGTATTCGGTTTCGTATGCCTGCAATTCTGGCGCGAGTCGCGTAATGCGCGATCGGCTGCCAGCGCGAACGTGGCCAGTGCGCATGAGGCCAGCCAGGTGCGGCAGGACGAGTAGCGGCTGCGTTGGCTGCTACATGAGCTGTTGCGTTGCGGCGACATTGCGTCGGCGCGCCGCGCTGTAGTAGGTAGGAGGTAATGATGGCGATTTTGGATTCGGCTGCGATCATGCCGCGTACATGCGTTGCGGCGGATCAGGTGCTTGTTTTGGATACGGTGGGATCCACCAACACGTATGCCGCGGATTTGGTGCGTGCAGGTCGGCTGTTCGGCATGGATGGCATGGACGGCATTGCAGGGAACCTCGTGTGGAGCGGGCGTGAGATCGTGGTTGTCGCGGCGAACGAGCAGACGGCCGGTCGCGGGCGGCTCGACCATACGTGGGCCAGTGTGCCGGGGGAGTCATTCATCGTGTCGCTGGTGGTGAGCGTGCCGGTTGCGATTGTGCGCGATTCGTCCGTCAATGGTTGGCTGCAGATGATTGCCGGTTGCGAGATGCGTGAGGCGATTGTTGGTGCGGTATGCGATTTCGGCGGCACGCTCGATGAAGATGTTTTGCTGAAATGGCCGAACGATATTTTTGCTGGCGGCAAGAAACTTGGTGGCGTACTCGCTGAAATGGTGCCGATTCCGGATTGCGGGGATCGCGTTGCCATTGTGATCGGCGTCGGTTTGAATCTTGCCGTCGCTCAGGAACGATTGCCGATAGATAAGTCCACATCGTTGCAGTTGGTTGCGCGCAATCTGCCTGATGCGATGGTGTTGCGCGATGCGATTGCCGTACGTTGGGTGCAAGGATTGCGCTCGCGGTTGGCTGATTTCGAAGAGGACCCTCACCGTGAGGCTGTGCGCGCCCGGGAAGCGATGACCCCGATCTGCTGGACGCTCGGCAAGCAGTGCGAGGCTCATTTTGTGGACGGAACCACTTTGCAGGGCAGGGCTGTCGCGTTAAACGACGACGCTCCCTGACCATTGAGGATCAGGAAGGCGTATTGCATCGGGTGAGCACGGCCGACGTAGGCGTGCTCAGTAAGTAAAAAATTACTTGATTGCTGAAATTTGCCGCAATCTCACTTCAGCTTGGCAAGACCTGCGACCACGGCGGAAGCGATAACGGCCTTGACCGCATCGCCTGCGACGAATCCCATGGAAGCCACGGCCACAATCGGCAGTGCGATGCCGGTAATGGCGGACTGCACGATGAAACCAAGCAGATAGTCAAGCGCAATGCAGCCGGCGACACAGGCAAACAGGTAACGTGCGGCGGTCAGCGCGCCATGCTTCAGCGAATCGGTGCGCGCCTCACCCTTCAGCAGCGACGTGACGATGGCCGCCGGCAGGAAGCCGATCAGGAAGCCGGCGCTCGGGCCAACCAATGCCATGGTGGAAGCGCCGCCGGCGAACACCGGCAGACCGACCGCGCCGGCTGCCAGATACATGAGCATCGCGGCGCCGGCCTGCTTCCACGGCAGCATCAGCGCGGCCAGCATCACCACGAACGTCTGTAGCGTGATCGGCACCGGCGTGCCCGGAATCGGCACGGCACCGGCCGCGGAGGCGGTCCACATGAGCACGGCGAACAGCGCCGGCTTGAGGATGGATCCGACAGTGCCGCTGGTGGCGGTTTTCAGCGTGGTTTTGAGTGTCAGCATTGCGTTACGCACGATAATTCTCCTTGGATGTGATTGCATTACGTTGATGAATCGACGATTGTTGACAGCCGAAATGATGGCAAGCGCGAAAGTGACGAAAATGCAAGGTTTGTCAACTTATGCCCCCAATCGTAGGCTTGCCAAGTTTCGGTAACGTTTGTGGAGCCTTACAAAAAGATTGCGTGTCTTTTGTGGGAAACGAGTTCACGATTTTTCGTTCGCGCGACCAAACTTGACGTTATGCCTAAAAATGTCAACAAACTTCTGGTGGCGAATCGCGGAGAAATCGCGCTTCGCGTAGTGCGCACCGCCCGTGAGATGGGGATTCCCACGGTTGCGGTGTACGCGGAGCAGGATCGCCATGCACAATACGTGCAGATGGCTGACGACGCATATCTGCTTTCCGGAGACACGTATAAAGACACCTATCTCAACGAGGATCTGCTGATCGACATTCTGCAGCGCAGCGGTGCCGACGCAGTGCATCCAGGCTACGGATTCCTTTCCGAAGTGGCCACTTTCGCGCAGAAAGTGATCGATGCGGGTGCGGCTTGGGTTGGTCCGAATCCGAAAGCCTCGTGGATTTGGGGGATAAGATCACCGCACGTCGTGTGGCCACGTTCGCCAAAGTTCCGCCGGTTCCCGGCATTTCCCAGTCGATTTCCGACATGCGATTGCTGCTGGATTTCGCGCATACGCACGGTTATCCGCTCATGCTTAAGCGTACCGATGGCGGCGGCGGTCGCGGCATCACGCTCGTGCACAACGATGACGAGCTGCGCGGTTTCTACATGAATCATGATGCGCTGCAGGGCGGTGATCTGAACGAATATTTCGTGGAACGATTCATCGACAAAGGACGTCACGTCGAAACGCAGTGCGGCCGCGACTCGCACGGCAACTTCACCGTGTATTCCACGCGCGACTGCTCCGTGCAGCGCCGCAATCAGAAGCTTGTCGAAGAGGCGCCGGCACCGTTCCTTTCCTCCGAGGTGACTGACCAGCTGGAAACCTACTCTCGCCGACTGTTCGAAGCCGTCGATTACGAGGGGCTTGGCACCTGCGAATTCATGGTGACCGAACAGGGCAAAGTGTACTTCCTGGAAGTCAATCCGCGTCTGCAGGTGGAGCATACCGTCAGCGAGGAGGTCTGCGGACTTGACCTGGTGCGCGAGCAGCTGACCATCGCCAACGGTGGGGAACTGACCGTGAACCATCCGCTTCGTGGACACAGTTTTGAACTGCGCCTGACCTGCGAAGATCCGGCGAAGAACCTCGCGCCAAGCTCCGGCACGCTGGCCTCGTTGCGCTGGCCGTCCGGCCCGGGCATCCGTGTGGATTCCGGCGTGGTCGAAGGCGACACCATTTCGCCGAAATTCGATTCGATGATGGGCAAACTCGTGGTCACCGCATCTGACCGAGCGGCAGCAGTGGCCCGCGTGCGCCGCGCCTTGAGCGAGCTGAAGGTGGAAGGCGTGCCGACTCCGGCAAGCTTGTTCGAACAGATTTTCAACGACGACGAATTCACCGCCGAACACGGTGTTGCATACGATGTCAGCACCAAATGGCTGGAACGCAAGTACCTCAACAAGGAAGCCGCATCATCGCAAGGCGGGCAGCCGGCGTCCATGTCTGGCGCTTCCGAGGTCGACAAGAAGGAATCCAGCGAAACCTTCGTCATCGAAGTCAACAATCGCCGAGTGTCGCTGACCGTGCCGAACGACATCGTCGCCAACCTGACGGGCGGTGCCAAAGCACGTGACGCGAAACGTGCCATCCAGCCGCTGCGTGGGCAGGGACTGCATCATGCGCAGAAAAAACAGCAAAGCAACGACGGCCAATCCGGTGTGATCGCAAGCCCGATGCAGGCCGTCGTGACGCGTATCAATGTGGCCGAAGGCCAGCAGGTGGCCAAGGCGACCTGCTCGTCGTGCTCGAATCCATGAAGATGGAAAACTACGTGTATGCGCCGGTCAAAGGCACTGTCACCAAGATTTTCGTAGGGCCCGCGGCAGGCGTGGAAGCCGGCGAAACGTTGATGACCATCGACGTGACCGGAGCGAGTGGTACGAAAGCCGGCGAAAACGGCGCAACTGGCGCTGCTGTTGACGGAACCGCAACCGACGGAACTATGGAAGGGGGTAAGTGATGACTGATATCATCGCAAGCCCGGCCGTCAAAGAAGCCGTGAAGATCGTAATGGAACAGCAGGAGCGACTCGGCAAAAACGCGGCCGAAGCCGTCTCCGCGGCCGACCTGCCGGGCGCATCCCAGCCAATCCGCGCATCCGTGCTTCGTGCGGCGCAACTCGCGCACGAAGCGGAAGATCATGCCCGCAATCGCCAGCATGTCAAAGGCAAACTGACGGCGCGCGAACGTCTTGACCTGCTGCTTGACACCGGTTCCTTCGAGGAAATCGGACGATTCTGCGGCGGCGACATCAACGGCGGACGCGCGGGAGCGGCGGTCATCACCGGTTTCGGCGAAGTGTTCGGACGCAAAGTGGCCGTATACGCACAGGACTTTTCCGTGCGCGGCGGCACGCTGGGAGTCGCGGAAGGCCGCAAGATCTGCCGATTGATGGACAAAGCGCTCGACTTGAAAGTGCCGATCATCGCGCTTATCGATTCGGGCGGCGCCCGCATTCAAGAGGGCGTGGCCGCGCTGACGCAATACGGGCATCTGTTCCGTAAAACCTGCGACGCCAGCGGTTTCGTGCCGCAGCTCTCGCTGATTCTCGGCCCATGCGCGGGTGGAGCCGTGTACTGCCCGGCACTGACCGATCTGATCATCATGACCCGTGAAAACTCCAACATGTTCGTCACCGGTCCTGACGTGGTCAAAGCGGCCACCGGCGAAGTGATCAGCATGGACGACCTCGGCGGCGGATACGTGCACAACGCCACCTCCGGTGTGGCGCACTACCTGGGCGAAGACGAAGCCGACGCGATCGACTACGCACGAACCGTGCTCGCCTACCTGCCGTCCAACTCCGACCTGCAGCCGCCCACCTACGCGTACGCCGCAACCCGCGCCGACCGTGACGTGGCCAAGCGACTTGCCACCATCGTGCCGGACAACGACCGCCAGCCGTACGACGTGCTCGACGTGATCCGCTGCATCGTGGACTACGGCGAATTCGTGCAGGTGCACGAGCTGTTCGCAAGCTCCGCAGTGGTGGGATTCGCCTGCGTGAACGGGCATCCGGTCGGCATTGTGGCAAACCAGCCGAACGTCAACGCGGGCATCCTTGACGTGGATTCCTCCGAAAAAGTGGCACGATTCGTGCGTCTGTGCGACGCGTTCAACCTGCCGGTCGTCACCTTGGTGGACACCCCCGGATACAAGCCTGGCGCCGAACAGGAACATGCGGGCATCATCCGCCGCGGCGCGAAAGTGATCTACGCCTACGCCAACGCGCAAGTGCCGCTGATCACCGTGATCCTACGCAAAGCCTTCGGCGGAGCCTATATCGTGATGGGATCCAAAGCCATCGGAGCCGACCTCAACTACGCGTGGCCATCCAGCCAAATCGCAGTGCTCGGCGCGGCCGGAGCGGTGAACATCATCCACCGCAAAGACCTGCAGAAAGCCAAAGACGCAGGCAAAGACGTCGAAGCGCTCCGAGCCAAATACGTGGCCGACTACGAACGCACCACCGTCAACGCGAATCTATCGCTGGAAATGGGCGAAATCGACGCCATGATCGACCCCGAGCAAACCCGCGAAACCATCATCGAATCGCTCAAACTGCTCTCCAGCAAGAAACGCGTGCGCAAAACCACCAAACACCACGGCAACCAGCCGTTGTGACGGGCGCAAAGTGCGCGGATGAATCGTAAGCAAACGTAAACGCAAGAACACATCGCAAGATTTTTGAAACAAGTAAGGAACATCATGAACACCTTTTTTCTTGACCGACTGAACAGCGAGCCGCACGCACTCGCCTTCGCAGGCCAATCCACCCCATGGCCGGTGACGCTCGCCGACCAGAGCGCCAATCCGGTGCTCGACGAAGCCCTGCATACCCACGCCGACGCAGCCCAGGCACTGCTGTACCCGGTGTCCGCCGACCTGCTCGCCACCACCGGGCGCCCGGTCGACCTGTTTGGATTCGAACCGAATCCGGCACGACTCGGCGCTGCCGCAGCGGCTTCCGCCAGCGTTCCGGGCATTGCTCTCGCCCAGTTGGGTGCGCTACTCGACGCTGCTTCCCTCGGCTACAATCCCGCAGTTGCCAAGCCGGTTGCCGTGCTTGGTCACTCCCAAGGCGTGCTCGCCGTGCACATGGTGCAGGCGATCGTCGAAGCGGGTTCCATCGACGCCGCTTCCGCGCAAATCGATGAAATTCTTGCGATTGCAACGCTGATCGGCGTTGCCGGCACCCGTCAGGCACGTCAGCTTGGCCTTGCCGCACGTCACGGCGAAGCCACGCCGATGCTGTCTGTCAAGGACATCACCCGCGCCAGGTGGATGCGCTGATCAAGCGTGTTTCCGGTGCCCGAGGCCCGATCGCCGTGGCAGTCACCAATTCCGCCACGCATTATGTGCTCTCCGGCTACCCGGAGGATCTGGCCGCGTTCGGCGTGGAAGTGGTCAAGGAGCACAAGCACCAGGCCAAGCTACGCGAAGAGAAGGTGCGTGGCGGTCGCGTGTTCGAACCGGTGCTCGAATACCTTGACGTGACCCTGCCGTTCCACAGCCCGCTTATGGCCGAGGCTGTTTCACAGGCTGTTTCATGGGCGGAATCCTGCGGAATCAACGCCGACCACGCTCGCGAGCTCGCCGCCGAAGTGCTGCTCAACCATGTGGATTGGGCCGCCCGCGTGCGTGCGCTCATGAAATCCACCGATCCGAGCGCCCTGTGGGTGTTGGACTTTGGCCCGGGAACCACCGTTGGCAAGCTGTTCTCCACCGTTGCCCAAGGCACTGGCGTCGGCGTGGTGGAAGCCTCCACCGTGGCCGATCGCGGCGAACTCTCCACGCTGGAAACCCTGCCGGAGCGCACCCAGAACTGGACCGCTTCGCACCAAGCATCATCCACACCTCCGCCGGAGACAAGGTACGCACCGCATTCACCGAACTGACCGGCAAAGCGCCGGTGCTGCTCGCCGGCATGACTCCGACCACCGTGGAACCGGAAATCGTGGCAGCGGCAGCCAACGCCGGCTACTGGGCGGAACTCGCAGGCGGCGGTCAGGTGACCGCCAGCGTGTTCGACCGTCATGTCGCCAAGCTGGAAGAAGAGCTTGAAGAAGGCCGTACCGTTGAATTCAACGCGATGTTCATGGACCGCTACCTGTGGAATCTGCAGTTCGGATCCCAGCGCATCGTACCGAAGAAGCGTGCCAGCGGCACCCCGATCGACGGCGTGGTCGTGTCCGCGGGCATTCCGGAACTTGACGAGGCCGTGGAACTCATCCACACTCTCAACGCCGACGGATTCCCGTACGTGAGCTTCAAGCCGGGCACCGTCGACCAGATTCGCCAGGTGGTGCGCATCGCCAAGGCCGTCGCTCCGGTCAAGGTGCTCATCGAAGTCGAAGGTGGTTCCGCAGGTGGACACCATTCGTGGGAATCATTGGACGATCTGCTGCTGAGCACCTATGCCGAAGTGCGTGAACAGGCCAATCTGGTGCTCGTGGTCGGCGGTGGCATCGGCACGCCGGAACGTGGCGCCGACTACATCACCGGCGAATGGTCCGCCGAATACGGTCGTCCGCTCATGCCGGTGGACGGCGTGCTTGTCGGCACCGCCGTGATGACCGCCAAAGAGGCGCACACCAGCCTGAAGTCAAGCAGATGCTCGTCAACACCCCAGGCATTCCCGCCAAGAGCAGACGTCGATCCGTTCGCTCCGCTGGGCGAACAGTGGGTGCCGAGCGGCCAAGCCAAGGTGGAGTCACCTCCGGCCTGAGCCACCTGCATGCCGATATTTACGAGCTGGAAAACTCTTCCGCGCGTTGCGGACGCCTGCTGGTGCGCGTGATGAAGCATCCGGAAGAGCTGGAAAGCCGCCGTGAGGAAATCATCGATGCGTTGAACGCCACCGCAAAGCCGTATTTCGGTGACCTGAAGGCCATGACCTATCTCGCATGGGCGCAGCGTTTCGCCGATCTCGCTTTCCCGTGGGTAGATGAAACCTATGCCGATCGCTTCCTGCACTTGCTACAGCGTATCGAAGCCCGCGTCACCACGAAGGAAAGCGGCGAATTCGCATCGCTGTTCGCATCCCGTGCCGATGTGGAATCCGATCCGCATGCGGCCATCGCCAAGCTTGCCGAAGCCTATCCGCAAGCTGATGAACTGACCGTCACCCCGATGGATGAAGCTTGGTTCCCGGTGCTCGTGCGTGAATACCCGAAGCCAATGCCGTTCGTGCCCGTCATCGACAACGACCTGCTGCGTTGGTGGGGTCAGGATCAGCTGTGGCAGTCCGAAGACTCCCGTTACTCCGCCGATTCCGTGCGTATTATTCCTGGTCCGATCTCCGTTGCGGGCATCACCACCGTTGACGAACCGGTCGCCGACATTCTTGGCCGTTTCGAAGAGGCCATGGTCAAGCGCGTTTCCGCCGAATCGCCAAGCGCAGACAAAACCGCGTTTGCCCAGCTCGGCGCGGCATCTTCCGCAGAAGAATTCATTCGCAAATCCCCGAACATCTCGTGGGTGGGCCATCTCATGGCAAACCCGGCGTACGGTACCAGCAACGGTGACGCCAACTACGAAATCCGCAAGATTTCCAGCGAAGGAAGCATCGAAAAGTACGATCTCGACATTCATCTCGATACCTACTGGGACAATGATCCTGACGGTGGCGCATCCAAGCACGCCGTACGCGACATCGTCATCCCGCTGAACGTGGACGGCAACGAATCCGGGCTCTTCCCGGTGGTCGACCGCGACCGCCTGCCGGAACACGTGTACCGCATGCTTGCCGACACCGCGGGCATCGGCAATACCGCCATCACCGGAGACAAGCTCACCGCCATGCCCGTTATTGAGCAGGTGGCAGACAAAGCCGCCCATCCGTTCGGACAGGCGCATACCAGCTACACGCTGTCCGCCAACCTCGGCTTCGACCATGAAGCGGCCACCGGCGGCGCGCTGCCGAGCAATCTGGTGCCGTCGCGCATCGCACCGGACGCACTCGTCGGACCGGCATGGCCCGCCATCTACGCGGCCCTCGGATCCGTATACGTCAACGGCTTCCCGGTGATCGAAGGCCTGCTCAACGCAGTGCATCTCGACCATCTCATCGAACTGGAAGTCAGCGAAGACGAGCTGCTCAAGCACACTGGCGAACAGATCGCACTGACCAGCTGGGCCGAAAACTACTTCGAATCGGCATCCGGCCGTGTGGTGACCATCCACGTCACCCACAGCGCACAAGACGGCACCGTGCTTGCCAACGAAACCGAGCGTTTCGCCATCCGTGGCCGCGCATATTCCGACGCACTGCCGCCGGAAGCGCCGGACTACGGCGGAATCGAAGCGGAAATCGAAAGTACTCCGCGCCGACTGCTGCGCCGCGTCAAGGTGACCGCTCCGCACGAGATGACCGCCTTCGCCCGTACTTCCGGCGATTTCAACCCGATCCACACCTCGCATCGTGGCGCTGCCGTTTCCGGTCTTGCGGCACCGCTCGTGCACGGCATGTGGCTCTCCGCAACCGCGCAATACGCGGTGCAGGCGCTTGACGGCAAGGGTGCGCACTACGAAATCGCAGGCTGGACCTACAACATGTACGGCATGGTGCAGCTCGACGACGAAGTGGAAATCTCCGTCGAGCGTGTCGGACGCGTGGCGCACTCCGGCATGGTGCTCGAAGTGACCAGCCGCATCGACGGCAATATCGTGTCTCGTGGCACCGCCATCGTACGTGCGCCGAAGTCCGCCTTCGTCTACCCGGGCCAGGGCATACAGCAGCAGGGCATGGTGCTCGACGAGCGTGCCAAGTCCCCGGCCGCACGAGACGTGTGGGAGCGTGCCGACAAGGTGACCTGCGAGAAGCTTGGATTCTCGATCCTCGCCGTCGTGCGTGACAATCCGAAGGAACTGACCGCCAACGGCGTGACCTACCGCCATCCGGAAGGACTGCTCAACCTGACCCAGTTCACGCAGGTGGCGCTCGCCACCGTGGCATTCGCCCAGACCGCACGTCTGCGCGAAGCCGGCGCCGACATTTGGCCGGCCTATTTCGCGGGCCACTCGCTGGGCGAATACAACGCCCTGAGCTCCTTCGCCGGCGTGATTCCGCTGGAAACCGTGATCGAACTCGTGTTCCACCGCGGTTCCACCATGCACCACCTCATTCCGCGTGACGAGAAGGGTCGCTCCAACTACCGCATGGGTGCGCTGCGTCCGAACCAGTTCGGTGTGGGCGACGACGGCGTACGCGAATACGTCGAATCCGTGTCGAAGGCTTCCGGCGAGTTCCTGCAGATCGTGAACTACAACCTGGCTGGCCAGCAGTATGCCGTGGCAGGCACCATCGCCGGTCTGAAGGCGCTGAAGGCCGATTCCGACCGCCGCGTAGCCGAATATGGCGGCAAGCCGGCATTCATGCTGGTGCCGGGCATCGATGTGCCGTTCCATTCCACGCTGCTGCGCAAGGGTGTGCCGGAATTCCGCGACAAGCTTGACGCGCTCCTGCCGCAGACCATCGATTACCGTGGTCGCTTGGTCGGACGCTACATTCCGAACCTGGTTGCGGCTCCGTTCGAAATGACGAAGGAATTCGCAGCCAAGATTCTCGAAGTCGTGCCGTCCGAGCGCATTCAGGCCGCTTTGGATGATCCGCAGATTTGGGATTCCTATGCTGCTGATGATCAGAAGCTCGGTCGATTGCTGCTTACGGAACTGCTGTCTTGGCAGTTCGCCTCCCCGGTGCGTTGGATTGAGACGCAGGCTCTGCTGTTCGGTTCCGCCGAGCAGGGCGGTCTTGGTGTGGAAGAGTATGTTGAGGTTGGTCTCGGCAATGCTCCGACACTCGCCAATCTTGGTGCCAAGACGTTGCGTCTGCCACAGTTTGCCGGTCGCGATGTGACGGTGTACAACGTTGGTCGCGATGAGGGCCGCGTATATATGACTGATTCCGATTCGTTGGTTCCGGAAGAAGATGCCGACGATTCTGCAGTTGCGGCTGCGGCTTCTTCTGCGGCTGCTGCTCCGGCTGTTGCCTCAGCTCCTGCGGCGGCTCCTGCAGCCGTTGCGGAAGTTCCGGTTGCCGCAGCTTCCGCTGGCGCTCCGTCTGGTGCCGCCGTTGCGGATATTCCATTCAAGCATCCGATGCGATCGCCACATTGCTGGCTTACTCGGCCAAGGTTCGCCCCGATCAGATCGGCGAAAGCGATACCACCGATACGCTGACTAATGGCGTGTCTTCCCGCCGTAACCAGTTGCTTATGGACATCAGCTCCGAACTGGGCGTGGCTTCCGTGGATGGTGCCGCCGAAGCGACGGTCAAGGCGCTGAGCGCTTTGGTCAACAAGGTCGCTCCGAACTACAAGGCGTTCGGTCCGGTGCTGTCTGACATCGTGCGCGACCGTGTGCGTGGCATGTTCGGTGCCGCCGGTGTGAAGCTCGGCCAGATCACCAAGCGTGTGACCGATACATGGCAGCTTGGTGAAGGGTGGACTTCCCATGTGGTGGCTGCGCTCGTGCTCGAAACCCGTGAGGGGGCCAGCTCTCGTGGCGGTGATCTTGCCTCGTTGAGCACGGATGCCGCTTCCAATGCGGCCGCTGCCAACGCGCTGATCGATGCGGCCGTGCAGAAGGTTGCCGCCGACAAGGGCATCGCCGTTGCCATGCCGAGCGCTGGTGGCGCAGCTGGCGGGGCTGTGGTTGATTCCGCCGCTTTGGACGCGTTCGCGGCCAAGGTGACCGGTGCCGATGGCGTGCTCGCCTCCACGGCGAAGTTCGTGCTGAACCAGCTGGGCGTTGCCGCTCCGGTTGCCGAAGAAACTGCTGATGAGAACGCGGCTGTTGTGGCTGCGGTCGAAGCCGAACTCGGTGCTGACTGGCCGAAGCAGGTCGAACCTCGTTTTGACGAGCGCAAGGTCATTCTGTTCGACGATCGTTGGGCATCCGCACGTGAGGATCTGGCACGCGCCTACTACAACAACGATGAATCCGCATTGAACGGTAGCTTCATCGGTCTCGGCAAGACCATTGCCGACGAAGCCGCCTGGTATGCAGCAAGAGCGACAACGCGGATCTGAAGGCCGCATTCAATCGTGTCGCTGCCGAAGCAGGAGAAAACGCTTCCGAATCGGCGGAAACCAGCCGTTTCGCTGGAGATATCGCCGTGGTGACGGGCGTGGCTCCGAACTCCATCGCAGCCCAGGTGGTCAACGGCCTGCTTGCAGGCGGTGCGACCGTGGTGGCCACCTCGCACAGCTTCAAGCCAAGCGTGAAGGCATGGGCCAAGCAGACCTACCGTGAGCATGCGGCCGGTGACGCCAAGTTGTGGCTGGTTCCTGCGAACCTGTCAAGCTACCGTGACGTGGACGCGTTGGTCACTTGGGTCGGCAATGTGCAGAAGAAGACTTCCGGTGCGACCACCACGATTCTCAAACCTGCTTACGAGCCGAGCCTGTTCTTCCCGTTCGCGGCTCCGCCGGTGCATGGCAGCCTCGCCGATTCCGGCGAACTGTTCGAATCCCAGGCTCGCCTCATGCTGTGGGGTGCTGAGCGTGCGATTGCCGGACTTGCGAAGATCGGTGCCGACACCGATGTGCAGCATAAGTTGCATGTGGTGTTGCCGGGATCGCCGAACCGCGGTATTTTCGGCGGCGACGGTGCCTACGGCGAAGTGAAGAGCGCGTTTGATGCGATTGTGAACCGTGCTCGCGCCGAAAGGTGTGGTCGAGCCGTGTGACCTTCGCCCATCCGAAGATCGGCTGGGTGCGCGGCACGGGCTTGATGGGCGGCAATGATCCGCTGGTCGAAGTGGTGGAGCGTCACGGTCTGAAGACCTATTCCACCGCCGAAATCGCGGTAGAACTGCTGAACCTTTCCACCCGCGAATCCCGTATCGAAGCAGCCAAGGCCCCGCTCGACGTGGATCTGACCGGCGGACTCGGCAACGAGCCGATCGATATCAAGGCACTGCGTGCGGAAGCCATGGAAGACGCGGCCCAAGCGGAAGCGGCGAATGCCAAGAACGCAATCGCAGGCAACGAATCCGATACCGCGGCCAAGACGCTCATCAAGCACTGCCAAGCCCGCGTGCTCCGCGTCAGGCCAAGGTCGATCTTGCCGATTGGCAGAACGTCACCGCCCGTCCGGAAGACGAAATCGTCATCGTGTCCGTGGGTGAACTTGGCCCATGGGGCTCCGGCCGCACCCGTTTCGAAGCCGAACTCGGCATCCATTCTGACGGACAGGTGGATCTGTCTGCCGGCGCGGTGCTCGAACTGGCATGGAATATGGGTCTGCTGACGTGGAACGACAGCCCCAAGCCGGGCTGGTACGACGTTGATGGCAACCTCGTGCCTGAGGAGGATATCGCGGAACGTTACCATGACGAGGTCGTGGCTCGTTCCGGCGTGCGTCCGTTCGACGAAGGCATGGGCAACGACTACAAGGACGGCACTGACGAGGAAGAGGCCGAGGTATTCCTTGACCACGATGTGACCTTCTCGGTTCCGACTCGTGAGATTGCCGAAGAGTACGTCAAGCTTGATGAAGCGCACACCAGCTTCGCGGCCGATGCGGAATCCGGCGAATGGAACGTGACCCGCCATGCCGGCTCCATGATTCGCGTGCCTCGTCGCGCGGCCATGACCCGTACGGTCGGCGGCCAGTTCCCGAAGGGCTTCGATCCGGTCAAGTGGGGCATTCCGGCTTCCATGGTCGGCGATGTCGACAAGATCGCCTTGTGGAACATCGTTACTACGGTCGACGCCTACCTGTCCGCAGGCTTCACGCCGACCGAAATCCTCGAGGCGGTGCATCCGTCGATGGTGGCCTCCACGCAGGGCACCGGTTTCGGTGGCATGGCGTCCATGCGCAAGCTGTACTTGGATCGCTTCCTCAACCATGAGATTCCGACCGACATTCTGCAGGAGGCTCTGCCGAATGTTGTCGCAGCCCACGTGATGCAGTCCTACATCGGCGGCTATGGCAATATGGTCCAGCCGGTTTCCGCCTGCGCCACGGCAGCCGTCTCTCTTGAAGAGGGTGCCGACAAGATCGCGCTCGGCAAGGCCGACTTCGTGGTCACCGGTGCGATCGACGACATCGGCGTGGAATCCGTGATCGGCTTCGGCAACATGAACGCCACCGCCAATTCGGAGGAAATGTACGCCAAGGGCATCGACGCGCGCTTCTTCTCCCGCGCCAACGACCGTCGTCGTGGCGGATTCGTGGAATCCCAGGGCGGCGGCACCATCCTGCTGACCCGTGGCGATATCGCGTTGAAGCTCGGCCTGCCGGTCGCCGGCGTGATCGGATTCGTGCACTCCTACGCTGACGGCGCGCACACTTCCATTCCGGCTCCGGGCTTGGGTGCGCTTGCAGCGGGCATGGGCGGCAAGGATTCCAAGCTGGTACGCGATCTGGCCCGTCTCGGCGTCACCCCGGACGACATCGCCGTGGTTTCCAAGCACGATACGTCCACCAACGCCAACGATCCGAACGAATCCGAACTGCACAACACGTTGGCCCACGCCATTGGCCGCGCCGACGGCAATCCGCTGTTCGTGATCTCGCAGAAGACGCTTACCGGTCATGCCAAGGGCGGTGCCTGCATCTTCCAGGTCAACGGTCTGACCCAGCTGTTCAAGTCCGGCGTGATTCCGGCCAATGCCGCCCTTGACTGCGTTGATCCGAAGCTCATGCGCGACGACCACATGGTCTGGCTGCGCGAACCGTTGAAGGTCGGCTCCGTCAAGGCGGGCCTGGCCACGTCGCTCGGTTTCGGCCACGTGTCCGGCTTTGCGGCGATCGTCAATCCGGGCGCGTTCGAAGCGGCAGTGGCCAACACCGCGGGCGTCGAGGCACTGAATGCATGGCGTGATCGCGCCAACGAGCGTTTGGCTGCCGGCCAGCGTCGCCTTGAGGAAGGCATGATGGGCCGCGCCGCGCTCTACGAGCCGATCGACAACCGTCGTTTCCATGAGGATAGCCGCGGCTACAACGCGCACGAGGTGGAGAAGGCCATGCTGCTCGACCCGAACGCGCGCCTGGGCGCATCCGGCTACTTCGAAGCCTGATTCCCGCGTCTGAGCGCCTGAAATTTCTGGCGCTCAGACGCGCGATCATCAAAATCCCGTATCTGTCGCAATCTCAGTATTTCGCGGCAGATACGGGATTTTCATATTCTTGAATCACTCTACTTTCCGTCTGCACGATTTCCGTTTGGTGTCGTATTTTCACTTGTGCAGACGCGAAACGAGGGGCGCGCAATGCGGGTGGCAGAGGATGAAGCGCTTAGGTAGGATGGTGTCCTTGCATGAAAGCGAAGTGTCGCCCGCCTGTTTCGCGGAAGTCGACATGGTTCGTTTCTTCCTGAAAACTTTCGAAAGGCTGGAAAATGCTGGGTTTAGGGCATGACGTCGTGGATGTGCCTGCGTTCGCCGAGCAACTGGGCGAACCGGGGTCGCGCATGCGAAATCTGTTCTCCATGCGCGAGCTATGGCAGACCGCTCAACGTGTGCAGGTCAAAAGGGACGGTGAGGCGGTGCATCTTGCGGCCCGATGGGCGGGCAAGGAGGCTTTTCTCAAGGCGTGGTGCGAAGCGATTTCACGCAGGGCAAATGCCGATGGGGACATTGCCTATCCGTACACGCTCGACGATTTTCCTTGGGCGCGCATCGAAATACTTGACGATTCCCACGGCGTGCCCCGTGTCATGCTCTCGCCCGAGGTGCGACGCAAGTTGCGGCAATCGTTGGGATTGCCGGTTGATGGGGATGATCAATCGTGCGCAATCCATATTTCCATGAGTCATGACGGATCCGTCGCATCCGCGGTGGTGACGATAGAAGCGTGACCGCAAGTGATTGCGTCAATCGATTGACGTCAATCGCGACAACACCTCGAACCGGTTTGATAAAACCGTAAAATCACGCTACACTGGTGCCAACGTCGTGGCAACGAACGCTGCGGAATCCAACTCATAACAACGAAGTTCCCTGGGAAGAGGAGTCAAGGAATGGCACGGTCCAAATCCGACAAAGCATTTGACGAGCGCGTCGCACAATATAGTGAGGAACTGCGCGAACTATTGACGGATCTGTATGGGGAGCAGGCCGACGAAGCCTTCCGCAACCTCACCGAGCTGATGGCCAAAGCCCACGATGCGCGCCCCGCCGATCTGAAGCGTCTCGACACCAAGCGTCTCGCCGATCCGGAATGGTACAAGCGCGGCAACATGTTCGGTATGACCATGTACACCGATCTGTTCGCCGGGGATCTGAAGAAACTCGCCGACAAAGTGCCGTACCTGAAGGAACAGAAACTCACCTATCTGCACCTGATGCCACTGCTGAAAATGCCGCATCCGCAGAATGACGGCGGTTACGCAGTGGAGGATTTCGACACCGTCGACCCGTCGCTCGGCACCAACGAAGACCTCGCCGCGCTCACCAAGAAACTGCGTGCGGCGGGCATCAGCCTGTGCCTCGACTTCGTGATGAACCACACCGCATCCAGCCATCGCTGGGCCAAAGCCGCTCAAGCGGGCGATCCGAAATATCAGGACTACTACTACTGCCACGACGACCGCACCATCCCCGACCAGTATGACGCCGTGGTGCCGGAAGTCTTTCCGGCCACCGCGCCCGGCAACTTCACCTGGAACGAGCAGATGCACAAGTGGGTGCTCACCTCGTTCTATCCGTTCCAGTGGGATCTGAACTACCGCAACCCGAACGTGCTCGTGTCGGTGCTCTCCAGTGTGCTTGGCCTCGCCAATCTTGGCGTCGAAGTGTTCCGCATCGACGCGGTGCCTTACATCTGGAAGGAACTCGGCACCAACTGCCGCAATCTGCCGCAAGTGCACGCCATCGTGCGTATGCTGCGCATCGTGCTCGAATGCGTCTGCCCGGCCGTAGTGCTGAAGGGCGAAGTGGTGATGGCCCCCAAGGAGCTTGCCGCCTACTTCGGCACGCCGGAAAAGCCGGAATGCCACATGCTTTACAACGTGTCGATCATGGTGAATCTGTGGAGTGCGCTTGCCAGTGGGGACGTGCGCCTGCTCAAAGACCAGCTCGACAAGCTTAACGCGCTGCCGGAGAACTGCTGGTTCGTCAACTACCTGCGCTGCCATGACGACATCGGCTGGGGCTTGGACGAGCCGGTGGAGGAGAGCCTCGGCATCGACCGCTCAAGCATAAGGAATTCCTGTACACTTCTACGAGGGATCGGTGCCTGGCAGCTGGGCTATGGGAGAGCTGTACAACTACGACGAGGCATCGAAGGACGCGCGCAGCTGCGGCACCACGGCCAGCCTGTGCGGTGTGGAACGTGCGCTGATCACGCATGACAAGCCGCTGCTCGACATTTCGATGAAACGCGATCTGATGATGCATTCCGCCATGTCGTTCCTGCGTGGCTTCCCCATGCTGAGCTGCGGCGACGAAATCGTGCAGCTCAACGGCTGGGAATACAAGGAGGATCCCGATCGCGTCGAGGATTCGCGCAATCTGCATCGCAGCCCCTTCAATTGGGAGAATGCGGCCAAGCGCAAGCAGGCGGGCACGCTGCAGAAGCAGATGTGGGACGGTTTGAAGAGCGTTCGTGAGATGCGCGACGATCCCGCGTTCGCTCCGGAAGCATGGGTCACTACTTGGGATGCGCATAATGATGCGGTTCTTGCGGTGGTGCGCCACGTTGAAGGACGTACGGTATTGGGATTGTTCAATTTCTCGTCCGCACGTCAGATCGCGCGTCTTGATTCGGACGGCGATATCGAGCTTCCTGCCGAAGTTGCGTTGGAGCCGTACCAGGTTTGCGTGGTCGAAAAATAATTATTACGATTTCGACTTGCGATTGTTGAGGGAGTGTGTATAATGGCTCGAGTCGTTTCGTGTTGGCTTCGGCTGGCATAGACGGTGCGCGGATGTAGCTCAATGGTAGAGCCTCAGTCTTCCAAACTGATTACGCGGGTTCGATTCCCGTCATCCGCTCCACACAATCGTTAGAGAAGAAGAAAGGCGTGCTTGACGGCACGCCTTTTGCATACCTGCCGTACGATTGCTTCGACGACTGGGTATGCTGGACGTGTCGTGACAGCGGTGCGACAATCGCAATACAACGGAGCGGGTATGGCACAAACGCAAGGCAACAAGGTGACGGAAGTCGTCGACGGCGTGGTCGAACAGGTCGACGTTTCCAAGCATCCAACGGCATCCATTGAGGCGTCCGATCTTTCCTTGGCCGATATCGAACGGCGCAAATCGCATCCGGGGCATTGGGCGCTGTTCATCGCGCTGGTGCTGGTGGCTTTGATCGCGCCTTACTGGTGGGGACGTGTCATCGCAGTCAAGGATGCGGCTTGGATGGTGGCCAATCTCAGCTTCCTCGATCCCAAAGGCGTGGCGCTGATTTCGTGGACGGTCACCATTATGCGATGGCCGGTTTGGGATTGATGGTTGCGGATGTGAAGAAATGGCTGTGGGGCACGGTTTTCGTGGTGGGACTCGCCGCCGAACAGTTCGTCGCCGGCGTATGTCTGCTGAGCTTCAACTTTTGGAACGCCACCTACGTGATGTACGGCGATTCCTCAGGGCTGGCCAACGCGGCGAACCTTGGCATTATCGCAGCCGGATGCGGTGTCGCCTTCTATGCGGTGCTCTGGGTCGGATTGCTGGTATGCATCAAAAAGGAATCGAAATTCAATGTGCTGACGCGCAGTTGGGCATCGTTCCTGCTGTTCTTCGCGATTGAGATCATCGCGCTCGCCGTGGTGTTGTTCGGAGGTCTGCTGAACGTGGTCTGATCCGCCATTTGTTGTGGATTCGATTTGGTCTGCCCTTCGTGTATGATTTCCCCTTGGCGTGTTTCGCCCGCGGATAGAGAGCGCGCCGGTATTGGACCGGCAGCACCGCGCAGCAATATAAGGAGGATGCCGTGGCACTTACGGCTGAGGAAAAGCAGGAAATCATCAAGACTTACGCTACCCACGAGGGTGACACCGGCTCCCCGGAGGTCCAGGTTGCTCTGCTGACCAAGCGTATCGCTGATCTGACCGAGCACCTCAAGGAGCACAAGCATGATCACCACTCCCGTCGTGGTCTGCTGCTGATGGTCGGCGATCGTCGTCGTATGCTTGATTACCTCAAGCGCGTCGACATCAACCGTTACCGCTCCCTGATTGAGCGTCTGGGTCTGCGCCGATAGTTACATTCTTCCGCCCGAATGCCTTCCTTGGCGTTCGGGCGTTTTTGCATGACAGCCGCGTTGAGGAAAAGACAGTTTGAAAGCCCAAGGTTTAGGGTGCATGAGGTCTAGAATCTAAAGATGAGGAAGCGACGAAGGTAACGTCGCGTCACGCATGCAGAAATCGGTTGGAGTCGCTGAAGAGGACTGCCGATAGTTGGTAA
>ENA-OPZM01000094-OPZM01000094.1-human-gut-metagenome-genome-assembly--contig:-NODE-94-length-36130-cov-3.783518_pt1 | contig 36130 bp, 39 predicted proteins | sample MGYA00242478_ERZ504493 | MGnify/ENA primary metagenome ERZ504493 (study PRJEB26092, sample SAMD00036227) | human gut metagenome | host: Homo sapiens | study: EMG produced TPA metagenomics assembly of... | reverse complement strand
AAAATATTGGTCTGACAGGTAGAATCTTTATACCATCCAGACGATGATAATGCTACAGGATTTTGTCTGAGACAAATTTCGGGTAAGCGTCTGACAGACTTATAATAGATTTTTGACTTGATGGAGGGTGTGACAGATTGGATATTATAAAGAAATTTGGGGATATGGTGGGAGAGGAATCCATCAGGGACCCGGAAAAAGCACGAAAACTTCTTCTCACTGGCTACCGGCTTCAGGAAAAACGTCTGCAGCTTTTTCCTGACAGGAAGCTTCCGGCTTCGGGACATTATGTAGCCCGTGTAGTTATGCAGAATATTATCAAAGCCCTTGCAAAACCGGACGATACTGCTCTTGTGAGTATTTTTGTACCGGGAGAACTTCTGACAGCAGCAGGGATCACTCCGTATTCCGTGGAGGCAATGTCCTGCTTCATCGCCGGAACCAGATGCGAGCAGGCATTTCTGGCACAGACGGAATCAGAGGGCTTTCCGGAAACCATGTGCTCCTATCACAGAGTTTTTCTGGGAGCGTCCATGACAGGACTGGTACCGAAGCCCAAATGTACCATCTACACAAACCTTGCCTGCGATGGAAACATGATGACGTTTCCTTATCTGAAACAGAAATATCAGATCCCGGGCTTTTATATTGACGTACCCTATGAAAAAAATCAGGATTCCATCAGCTATGTTGCAGATCAGCTCCGCGAGATGAAGAAATTTCTGGAGGATGTCACAGGGAAAAAAATCTCCGAGCAGTCGGTACAGCGTGCAGTTGCCAACAGCAATGAAGCGGCCTCCTATTACAGCCGCCAGCTTGCCCTCAGGAAGGATCACGATCCGGTGACTTCCCTGACAAATGAGCTGTATGCGATCTTTATGTGCCATCTTCTTGCGGGCTCAGAGGAATCCCTGAAATACACAAAAATGCTTCTTGAGGATGTGAAGAAGGCACCAAAGGGGGAAGGTCTTCACATTTTGTGGATGCATATGATGCCGTTTTTGCAGGAGCCGGTAAAGGATGTATTTAATTACAGCCGGAACGTGCACATCAGTGCCTGTGATTTTGTCGCAGACGGCTTTCAGCGGATGCAGGCCTCGGATCCTTATGAGGCCCTTGCGGAAAAAATGGTCAACTGTATTTACAACGGAAGTGTGAAGCAGAGAATCCGGCGCGCCCAGGAGCTGGCGGACCTTACAGAGGCAGACGGCGGGATCCTTTTTGCACACTGGGGCTGCAAGGGAACCATCGGAGCTTCCAGCCTGATCAAAAATTCTCTGGAAAACGCAGGACTTCCAACCATGGTCCTGGACGGTGACGGCTGCAACCCGGCCAATTCCAGTGATGGCCAGGTATCCACACGACTTCAGGCATATCTGGAAATGTTGTCAGAAGGTAAGGAGGGAAAGAGATCATGATACATTACGTCTGTAAATATACACCGCTGGAGCTTTTTAAGGGTTTTGGCGAGGAATGTGCGGTTCTTGAGGAAATGCCGGAGAATTTTGAGCTTTCGGATCAGATCGCACATGCCAACCTCTGCGGCTTCGGAAAATCTGTGATCCAGGCAGTGCTGGAGGGAAAGGTAGAGCAGCTTGTTCTTGTTAACTGCTGTGATTCCATGCGCCGTGTGTACGACATTGTGGAAAGTACCGGTAAATGTAAATTTCTGTACATGCTGGACATGCCTCATGAGGATAACGACTGTGAAAAGGTGAAGCTTGCCCAGGGCATCCACCGTCTGAAGAAAGCTTATGAAAAATTTTCGGGGAAAACCTTCGATAAAAGTGGATTTCTGAATGCTTTTTCCCATGAAGATGTGGATAACCAGCCATACATCGGCGTTCTGGGTGTCCGTGTCAGCGGTGTCCTGGAAAAAATGATCCGGGATAACATCCGTATGGATGTGGAAAACCTGACCTGTACAGGTGGAAGACGTCTTGCAGTGATCCGTGAGGAGCTTGAAAAAATGGATGACGATGCTATGTTCCTGGCTTATGCGGATGCACTTCTTTCCCAGATGCCCTGTTTCCGTATGAACAACAGCACCCGAAGAAACCGGCTGTATCTGGATCCGAACCTGAAGGGGATCATTTATCATACTATTAAATTCTGCGACTATTACGGATTTGAGTATGCAAGCATCAAGCGTGATATCAAGGTTCCGCTTCTGAAGATCGAGACAGATTTTACAAGCCAGAGTGCAGGACAGCTCCTTACCAGAGTACAGGCTTTTGCGGAGACTCTGGAAGGCTCTGAGGATATGGACCCATCAAAAGGAATCAGCGAGGAGATAAGGAAAAAAATGGAATCAGGAGTTTATTATGTGGCAGGGATCGACAGCGGTTCCACAAGTACGGATGTTGTGATCCTGGATAAAGAAGGAAAAATTAAATCGACCATGATCATCCCCACAGGCGGCGGCGCTATGATGAGTGCAGAGAAGAGCCTGGAGATGGCCGTGGAAAAAGCAGGGATCAGGAAAGAAGATATCGTGCGTATCGTTACTACCGGATATGGACGTGCCTATATTGACAGTGGTGATGACAGTATCACAGAGATTACCTGTCACGCAAAGGGAGCCCATTATCTGAATCCGAATGTGCGTACAGTTATCGACATCGGCGGTCAGGATATTAAGGCGATCAGCATTGACGAGAACGGTGCGGTAAAAAATTTCCTGATGAACGATAAATGTGCGGCCGGAACCGGACGCTTCCTGGAAATGATGGCCCGTACTCTTGGACTTTCCCTGGAGGAGATGAGTACCCGTGGTCTGGAGTGGAAAGAGAACGTAGTGATCTCAAGCATGTGTACTGTATTTGCGGAGTCCGAGGTAGTTTCTCTGGTTGCCCAGAATAAGGATGTGGCAGATATCATCCATGGTCTGAATGTATCTGTTGCTTCCAAGGTAGGAGCTCTTGCAGCCCGCCTTGGCAAAAAGAATCCGGGGGAATACATGATGACCGGTGGTGTTGCCAGAAATAAAGGTATCATCCAGGCACTGGAGGAGAAGCTGGGTGCAAAGCTTTATATCTGTGATGAGGCACAGCTTTGCGGTGCACTTGGTGCGGCACTGTTTGCTTATGAGAAGTGTAATGCGGCACGGTGATCAGATCAGACAAGTTGCCTGCGCAGTGAATGCAGAGTGTGAATATCCTTTTGGTCAGGGGCGGCGTGCCCACTCACTGGGCGAACAGCCACAGTTCTTTCGGAAGTACCGGCTGAAGTGGGAGAGATTTGAAAATCCGCACAGCAGAGCCACCTGCTGAACAGGCAGAGCTTCGTTGGTGAGCAGGTTTTTGGCTTTTTCCAGACGGAGCAGATTCAGGTCAGCATGGGGCGTGCTGTCAAAAAAATTCCGGTAGCAGGAATAAAACTGACTTTTTTCGAGATTAGCCATGGCGCAGAGTTTTTCTGTTGTCCATGGCTTTTCGTAATTGGTGAGCATTTCCAGGCGGATCTTCTGGAACAGGCTGTATAGCTCCGAGTCGGAAGAACTGCCGGCATCTGTACTACGGAGTTCCCGTGTGGCAGTGATCATCAGCTGGCAGAGCAGAGCATATTCATAATCCCGGGAAAAAGCTTCTCTGGCCAGATATTCATGCTGCAGTTTGCGGATATAGCGATCGATCTCCTGGCAGTCATTAGGGTAAAAAATCTCGTTGCAGGGAAGTCCGAACCGTTCTGCCAGATTTTCTCCGCAGGAAAAATGCACATAGCTGTTCCGGAATTTTCGCACAGCCTGATAATGCTGGGGATTTCCCGGAGTATAAAAGATGCAGGCATTATCCCGGGTGACAGTAAGCTGACCGCCAGATAAACCTTCATTGGTGTTTTAAATAAAGAAAAAGAAAATACTCCGCTTCCCTCCGGCCGGAAAATCCTGTCGTAATCGGAGTTGGAACGGTTGTATTCGCAGAAATTTAAGGTGAAATCCATGGAAATGCTGCGCTCCTTTCATTACGTAGATCAGACAATCCGACTATGGCATTGTAAAGAACTTTCTGTCTGGAAGTATAAAGTAAAGTGACAGAGGGACGTCCGTCTGGTAAGACTGTCTTTACGATAAATCTTACCGGAAAAAAAGTCAACTATTTCGGAAGATAATCACTGGTATGGATAGAACAGGATGGTAAAATGAAACATAGAAACGGTTGATTTCCGCTGAGAGTGTGTGAGCGAACAGAGGCGTAAGAGCCGGTATATGGCGGAATCGGAAACAGAGCTAAATGCGGTAGCAGCAGAAAATAATAATTTACAGGAGGATTTTTACAATGAAAAAAGCGCAGATCATCGTGGACAAATATTTCCTCACCGGAAAAACAGACAAAAGGATTTATGGTTCCTTTATAGAACATCTCGGACGTGCGGTTTATGAGGGGATTTATCAGGAAGGCAGCCTTCTTTCTGATGAGCAGGGATTCCGGAAAGATACTCTGGAACTGGTAAGAGAACTTCAGGTTCCCATCGTCCGCTATCCGGGTGGAAATTTTGTATCCGGATTCCGCTGGGAAGACAGTGTCGGACCGAAAGATCAGCGTCCGTCCAGACCGGAGCTTGCCTGGGGTGTGATCGAGACAAACCAGTTTGGACTGAATGAATTTGTGGACTGGTCCAGAAAAGCAGGCAGCGACGTGATGATGGCAGTGAACCTGGGAACAAGAGGACCGGAGGATGCGAAAAATCTTCTGGAATACTGTAACTTTAAGGGAGGTACCTATTACAGTGATCTCCGTAAGGCTCACGGCTATGAACAGCCGCATGATATCAAATTATGGTGTCTCGGAAACGAGATGGACGGTCCGTGGCAGATGGGACATAAAACTGCGGCAGAGTACGGAAGAGTTGCAGCAGAGACTGCCCGCCTGATGAAATTTATGGATCCGGAGGTTGAGACTGTTGCATGCGGAAGCTCCAATCTGGAAATGCCTACCTTTGGCTCCTGGAGTATACGGTTCTTGACGAGGCTTACGATCAGGTGGATTATCTTTCCTTGCATCAGTACTATGGAAATGCAGCAGGAGACACTGCCGATTTTCTGGCAAGCTCCAAGGGTATGGATGATTTTATCTCAGGAGTGGTTTCCATCTGCGATGCTGTAAAAGCAAAGAAGCATGGAAAAAAACAGATAAATCTTTCCTTTGATGAGTGGAACGTATGGTACCACAGCAATGAACAGGATAAGAAGCTGGAAAAATGGGTACAGGCGCCCCATCAGCTGGAGGATGTTTATAACTTTGAGGATGCACTTCTTGTGGGAAGTATGCTGATCACACTTCTCCGTCATGCAGATCGTGTAAAGATCGCCTGCATGGCACAGCTGGTAAATGTTATTGCGCCGATCATGACATCCGATACAGGCGCATGGCGTCAGACGATCTTTTATCCGTATATGCTGACAAGTGTGTTTGGAAGAGGAACCGTCCTCAATACACAGGTTCTCACACCGGTATATGAGAGCAAGACTTATGGCGAAGCTCCATATCTGGATTCTGTATGTGTCTGGGATGAGGAAAAGGATACGCTGACGATTTTTGCAGTGAACAAGAGCCTGGATGAGGATATGGAAATTTCCTGTGACTTAAGACAGTTTGAGGGATATAAGATCGTAGAGCATATCGTGCTGAGTAACGATAATCTTCAGGCAGTCAATACAGAGGCGCAGCCGGAAAATGTAGTTCCTGTAAAAGCCAGTGCAGAGTGCTCAAAGCTGGACGGCGGAAAACTGGAGGCAGTTTTTGCAAAACACAGCTGGAATATGATCCGTCTTGCGAAATAGGTGTGGGTGAAGTATAGTAGAAGTAGTTGCAGATAAGGTAAATCATGGGACATTATGGGAGGATTTTTTTATGTACGCACCTGCAAAGGAACGATACGAAACCATGGAGTATAACCGTTGCGGAGAAAGCGGTCTGATGCTTCCGAAGGTATCTCTCGGATTATGGCATAATTTCGGAGATACATCTGATTATGAAAATATGAAACAGCTTTGTTTCACAGCTTTTGACAACGGAATCACACAGTTTGACCTTGCCAATAATTACGGTCCGGCTTACGGAAGTGCGGAGCGGAATTTTGGCAAGATTTTGAAAGAAGAACTGATGCCGTACCGTGATGAGCTGATCATCACAACCAAGGCAGGCTATGATATGTGGGAGGGCCCTTACGGAAACTGGGGCAGCCGCAAATATCTTCTCGCAAGTCTTGACCAGAGCTTGAAACGTATGGGCCTGGAATATGTGGATATTTTTTACCATCACAGAATGGACCGGAGACTCCCCTCGAGGAAACTATGGGCGCGCTTGCAACCGCAGTTCAGCAGGGCAAGGCCCTCTACGTAGGACTTTCCAATTATGATGGAAAAACCTTAAGTCAGGCAGCAGCGATCCTGAAAGACCTGAAATGCCCATTTGTGATCAACCAGAACCGTTATTCCATTTTTGACAGAACTGTGGAAGAGAACGGTTTAAAGAGAACTACCGGCATCCTGAAAAAAGGCCTGATCACTTTCAGCCCGCTTGCTCAGGGACAGCTGACAGACCGTTACCTGAACGGTATTCCGGAGGACAGCCGAATCCGCAGGGACGGAAGATTCCTGAAAGAAAGCGCCCTGACACCGGAGCGTCTGGACCAGATCCGGAGACTGAACGATCTGGCAGCACAGCGAGGCGAGAAACTTGCAGACATGGCACTTGGCTGGCTGCTCCAGCATGAGGAAGTCACCAGCGTGCTCATCGGAGCATCCAAACCGCAGCAGATCATTGATAATGTGAAGGCTATCCACTGTGCGCCGTTTACAGCTGAGGAACTGCGTCTGATCGACGCGATTTCTAAATAAGAGAAGTTTGACAATGAAACAGGGGTATGCTATATTGAAAAACAGAAAAGAAAAGTGCCAGCGGGAGCTTGTGTGACAGGCTGAGAGGAAGATAGATCTTCGACCGTACCTGATTTGGGTAATGCCAACGGAGGGATTGTGATTTCAGAGCGTGTCTCCGTGGAGTTTATCCATGGAGATGCGCTTTCACTTTTTTATGTGAGCTTCTGCGAAAGAGCGGGCAGGAAGGGGAGCGCCTTAATGTCTGGCAGGAGAGTGATATTCCGGAGGATTTTTCCGGAAGGATCATGTAAGCGATGGGAATCCGTGTTTTCGGAGTGAGAGGAAGTAAGGGAACTTCGACCGCCAAAATCTAAGGGCAGACTGCAGCAGACGGGAAGCTTTTGCCCGGATCTGACAGGGCTCTGCCTGATATTTCAGGGAGGAAAAACACTATGGAAAAACAAAGGATGCACACGCTTCGTATGGTAATGCTGGCAATGATGGTAGCGATCGGTGTCGTTATTTCACCGATCCTGAGGATTGAGGGAATGTGCCCCACGGCACATCTTGTCAATATCGTATGCTCGGTTCTGATGGGACCGTGGTATTCCCTTCTCTGTGCGACCATGATCGGCGTGATCCGTATGATGTTCATGGGAATTCCGCCACTTGCACTGACCGGTGCAATATTTGGCGCATTTCTTTCAGGTGTGTTCTACAGACTTTCCAAAGGCAAGATCATCTGCGCGGTGATCGGTGAGATCTTTGGAACAGGTATTATCGGATCCATGGTTTCTTATCCGGTGATGGCATTCCTGATGGGAAGAGGCGGGCTGACAGCATTTTATTATACGCCGATGTTCCTTGCAGCAACCACAATGGGAGGATGTGTTGCCTATATTTTCCTGAAGGCTCTGAGTAAAGCAGGTCTCTGGTGAAATTCCAGGCAGCTTTGGGTTCAAAAACATATGAGACAAAGAATTTTACAACTGCGAAAGCGAATTAAAGAAGAAAAGCCTCTGATCCATTGCATCACCAATCCGATCTCGATCCATGACTGTGCCAATGTGGTCCTTGCAGTAGGTGCAAGGCCGATCATGGCGGAGCATCCGGCAGAGGTGACAGATATTACGGCATCGGCTGGTGCGCTGATGCTGAATCTCGGGAATATCACTGATGCAGGATCGAGTCAATGAAGCGTTCTATGAGAACAGCGATGGAAAATAAAATTCCGGTTCTTCTGGACCTGGTAGGGGTTGCCTGCAGTGATCTCAGGCTGGATCTGGCACGGGAGCTTTTGAGCATCGGCCATCCGGCAGTGCTGAAGGGAAATATGTCAGAGCTTCTGGCTGTTTCCGGACTGCCGTCTCATGCGATCGGAATCGATGCGGGGGCGCAGGATGCCCTGACTGCGGAAAATATGGAGACTGTCAGTGAGGTGCTGAGGGCTTTTTCAAGGAGTAATCAGGCAATTGTGCTGGCTACCGGGAAACAGGATTTTGTTACGGATGGTGAACGGGTTGTTCTGGTACAAAATGGCAGTGCGGCGCTGTCCGGGATCACAGGAACCGGCTGTATGGTCGGTGCACTGACTGCGGCGTTTTTGCCAGGGTGCGAAGATAATATTGCGAAAGAGATGACGGATAGTATAGAGGCAGGTGTCTGGTCTGGCGTTGAGATGGAATTAAATGGGAGATCCGGGAATTATCTGGCTGCGGCAGTGCTTGGTACTGCACTTATGGGTATCGCCGGCGAGGAAGCGGAGAAGATTTCCCGCGGTCCGGGAAGCTTTCAGGTAAATCTGCTGGATGAGATCTATGGGCTTTCGGATCGACAGCTGCTGGATCTGTTGAAGATTGAAATGTACTGAAAAAGAGGGGATTAGGATGGATAGAAAAGATTTGGATGTAACGTTGTATCTGGTGACGGATAGTTCTTATCATACGGAGGAGTCTTTGCTCCGTACGGTTGAGGAGGCTTGTAAGGGTGGTGTGACTCTGGTCCAGCTTCGCGAGAAGAATAAGGGTGGACGTGAGTATCTGGATAAGGCTTTTAAGGTGAAGGAGATCACAGATCGTTACAATGTGCCGCTGATCATTGATGATCGTGTGGATGTAGCGCTGGCCTGTGATGCGGCTGGTGTGCATGTTGGAGCTTCTGATATTCCGGTTGCTGTGGCAAGGAAGCTGATGGGACCGGATAAGATCGTGGGGGCTACTGCCAAGACGGTGGAGGCTGCTGTGAAGGCTTATGAGGATGGTGCGGATTATCTTGGTGTGGGGGCGATTTATCCTACTACTACTAAGGTTGTGACGATTCTTACCAAGGTTTCTACGTTGAAGGATATCTGTGAGGCGGTTCCGATTCCGGCGGTTGCGATCGGGGGATTGAATGCCGGGAATATGGATGTGCTTGAGGGCGCCGGTATGAGTGGTATGGCGGTTGTTTCTGCGATCATGAAGGCGGAGGATCCTCATGGGAATGCACGGGAGCTGAAGGAGAAGATTGTTGCTTTGATGGGAAAGTGATTTAGGATATGAGTGAAGAGCAGTGGTGAATTTGAGGTTCATTGCTGTTCTTTTTTTGTTGAAATACGGACGCCCGTGAGGCGTGTGCTGCCTTTTCAAGGCGGCCGGGGAGGATGGCTGCTCGGGAGTTTGGGTGTAAATGTTGGGTTGAGTGGCTTCTGCCGGGAGATGGATGAGCTATCAGCGCTGCGCTGGATAGCTTGGAGGAAAGGCTGAGTTTCCTTGTGGTCTGCCGGGAGATGGATGAGGCATCAGCGCTGCACTGGATAGCTGTGAGGAAAGGTTGAGTTTTCGGTTGTCTGACGGTAGGGGGCCGAGACATACCGCGCGGATTTATGCGATCAGCATAAATTCTGTGCATCGCGAAGCGTGTTACTGAGAACGGAGTGAACAGTAACTGCTGTCGAATGTTGTTGAGATTTTTGGATGAATTTTGAGTGATTTTTATTATAGTATGTGGTATGGTTGTTATATCTTATAAGATCTTTTGTCTGTATGGACATTCTTGGAGCTTCGAGTTCTGAAGCATTTTCCATTTTTGGGTACTGTGAAAGTTACTATTCACTGATAATATTCCGCGAGGTGTCTTTTGTGAGCGAAGGTCACAGAAAACCTGAGACATACCGCGCGAATTTATGCGATTAGCATAAATTCTGTGCATCGCGAAGTGTGTTGCTGAGAGCGGAGGGAACAGTAACCTGTGAAATTTATGAAAGGCCGGTTTAGGGTGTTTTCAAGTTTTATTTGTGTGGTATAATCTATATATACCAGTAGGAGTGTTAATGACTAACAATACTATATTTGATGATGTTTTCCGGACGATAGTGGAAAAGATGACATATCTGATCGTTCCGCTGATCAATGAGGTGTTTCATACATCATATCCGGAAGATGTGAAAATCATGCACCTTAGGAATGAGCATCAGCTTGAGGATGGTGAACTGATCACGGATGCTCGACTTCTGATCGGGGATAAGGTGTACCATATTGAGTGTCAGAGTTCTGATGATACTATGATGGCGATCAGGATGTTTGAGTATGATCTTGCAATTGCCTTGGAGAACAGACGGAGAGTCGGAAGGAAGTTTTATGTAGAGTTCCCGAAATCTTGTGTGATATACTTGAGATCTACGAAGAATACGCCGGATGTTGAGGAAGTGAAGGTTTTGTTTCCGGATGGACAGGTGTGTGTGTACCGGGTTCCGACAGTGAAGATGGAACTTTATACGAAGATAGTATTTTCGAAAAGAATCTGTTGATGTTGCTTCCGTTTTACGTGATGAGGTATGAAAATGTAGCGGATATATTTGCTAAAGATTCGGAGAAGTTACAGGGATTGTTGATGGAATATGAAGATATCAGGATAAAACTTGAGAGAGAATTTTCAATCAATGGAAGAGCAGGTATGTATACAGATCTTAATAAATTGATCATAAGAATATCGGATTATATTTTTCGAAAAGAAGAAAAAGTCAGGAAAGGAGTGGGTGAAGTTATGGGCGGAAAGGTTTTGCAGCTGGAGTCGGAGCGACTTCGGGAGGAAGGTATGGCTATTGGAGAAGTCCGTGGAAAAGCGGAAGGAAAAGCAGAAGGAAAAGCAGAGGGAGAAGCAAGAATAAGAGCCTGATCAATTGTCTGATCTCGGATGGTCGCGTGGATGAGATACAGAAGATGGCTGATAGTGAGGATGTGTGTAAAGAATTGTACAGGGAATACGGTTTATAAAAATGCCGGTGGGGGTTACTCCACCGGCAGATCTCTGTGTTCTACGTTGGTGGAGAATACGATCTGTGTTTTTGTACGGCCGAACTGCTGGAGTTCGTTGATGAAGTGGTCCAGTTCCATGGTGGAGCGGAAGGCTACTTCGATGAGCATGGAGTAATCGCCGGTAACGCAGTTGCATTCGATGACATTCGGGATGGACTGGATGAAGGGATAGAAGTCTTTTTTCTGGTTGGGTTCTACTTCCAGGTTGATGAATGCTTTTATATGATAACCGAGAAATACCGGGTTGATCTGGGCGTGGTAGCCTGTGATCAGCCGTTTTTTTCGAGGTGTTCGATCCTGGCGGAAACAGCGGGGGATGAGAGGAAGACTTCCTTTGCGATTTCCTTTACCGGGGTGCGGGCGTTTTTCTGAAGCATTTCGATGATCTTTCGGTCGATGTTGTCGAGTTTGTGTTCCATGTAGGATGTCTCCTTTCGATGAAAAAATGTCATTTGTAACTGGTACAGAGCTGCGTAGGGAAGTGGATTGAAAATATGTTTTTCTGTATTGATTATACTGCGTGTGTTATCACAACACAAGAAACGACTTAATAAAAATAAGAAAAATAAAAGAAACTCTTAAAAAGATTAATATAAATTATTGAAAAACACGGATAATCATGGTTTTCCCTTAAAAGTATTTACAAGCCACAAAGAAAGTGTTAGTTTCTTAGGCGTCAGAAAAACAGCTGCTGATAAAAATGAAAATAACAGAATGATTTGTAAACAGTGAATATCCGTCGGACTGAAAAAATGAGATCAGAGGGCGGAGCAAATCAGATGTGCACAGGATCAGAAGAAAGAAGAGGGATGACAAAATGAAAACAGAAGCAAGACTGGAAGCAGATTCGATCGGAACTATGGAAGTGCCTGCAGAGGCTTATTACGGAGTTCAGGCTTTAAGGGCAAAACAGAATTTTCCTATTACAGGTACAAAGCTTCATCCGGTATTTATCAGGAACCTGGCACAGATTAAAAAAGCAGCAGCTATCACTAATAATAATGCCGGGCTTCTTCCGGAGGATAAGGCAGACGCCATTGTCAGAGCCTGTGATGAAGTGATCGCAGGAAAATTGGCTGAGGAATTTATCGTAGATGCCATTCAGGGTGGTGCCGGAACCAGCGCAAATATGAATATGAATGAGGTGATCGCAAACAGAGCCGGTGAGATCCTCGGATGTCCGAAGGGTAGCTATAAAATGGTCCATCCAAATGATCACGTAAACATGGCGCAGTCCACCAATGATGTGATCCCGACGGCCGGTAAGCTTACCGTTCTGGATCTTCTTGCACCTCTGGAAAAAGCACTGGTAAGACTTGAGAAGGAGCTTGCAAAAAAGGCAGAGGAGTTCGATGATGTGATCACTATGGGACGTACACAGCTTCAGGATGCAGTTCCGATCCGTCTTGGTCAGGTGTTCCACGGTTATGCGTCTATGGTTTCCAGAGACAGGAAACGTATCGAAAAGGCTCACAGGGAAATGTACACCGTAAACCTTGGAGGAACTGCAGTGGGAACTGCTATCAACGTTTCTGACTCTTATTTTTATAAGATCGTGCCAAATCTGGAAAAGATTACAGGTTATCCGCTGAAACAGGCCGAGGACCTTTTTGACGCAACAGAAAATCTGGACGGCTTTGTTGCCGTATCCGGTGTAGTAAAAACCTGTGCGGTGGATCTTTCCAAGATGTGCAACGATCTTCGACTGATGTCTTCCGGCCCGAAAACCGGATTTGGGAGATCAATCTTCCAGCAAAGCAGAATGGGTCTTCCATCATGCCAGGTAAGGTAAATCCGGTCATTCCGGAGGTAGTAAGCCAGGTTGCTTTCCACATCGTAGGACATGATACCACCATTACCATGGCGGCAGAAGCCGGACAGCTGGAGCTGAATGCTTTTGAGCCGGTTGTATTTTGTAATCTTTTTGAATCCATTACGACTCTGGAAAAAGCAGTGGATACATTGAGCGTAAACTGCATCACAGGAATCACCGCAAACCGCAAACACTGCAAAGACCTGATGGAAAGCAGTGCAGGAATCGCAACGGCTCTTTGCCCGCATATTGGCTACAAGGCGTCTGCAACCATCGCAAAAACTGCAGTAAAAACCGGCAAATCTGTCCGGGAACTTGTTCTGGAACAGGAGATCATGACTGAGAAAGAGCTGGAAGAGGTTCTTGATCCGTATCTGATGACAGAAGTCGGAGAAGAGCGGAAAGAGGATGAAGCAAGAAGGAAAGCCTGCTGAGAACGGAGTGAACAGTAACATCGACAGGAATAAGATATCAATGAATACACACAGGAGACTTGTCACAGTGCAGGTCTCCTTTTATAATGGAAGAAACGCGATAAGAAAAGAAGGGAAAGATACATGCTTAAACGAACAGCCATACGGGCACTTTGTAATACAACGGCATATCAGAGAGGTCTTGATATTTATCGTACCGGAAAGAGGATCCAGTCGCTGGATATTAAGTTGGAAGGAGCTGTGGATAAAATATCTGCAGCAGTGAAGGGAAGTGGGCGTAATGTATACAATACAGGCTTTCAGTATGATACAGAAGCGGACCGCATAAAAGAAGCATACTGTGACTGCCCGGCCTTTCGCAGCTATTCCGGAATCTGTAAGCATTGCGTGGCAGTGCTTCTGGAATATGGAGACCGTAAGGCCTATGAGCGTGTGGAAATCCGCAGACAGCAGGATGAGGAACAGAAGCAGGCAGAGTTATTCAGCGGAACAGAATTTCCGGCTGCTTTATCCGGATCAGGCAGCCTGCAACGAAAACCACCGTTGAGCTGAAAAGCCTCCTTAATCGCCAGCTATACAGCCGTATGCTTCCGTTTTCCGGGGATCCGTATTTTGGCAAGGTGGAGCTGGAAACCTGCCTGAAATTTAATTCTGTGAGAAATTGCTTTACCGTGGAATTCCGTGTTGGTTGTGAGAAAAAAATATATCCTTAAGGACGTGTTGGCCTTTGTGTGGAATCTGGATCATAATGAGAAGGTTTCTTATGGAAAAAATCTGGAATTTATCCATTCAGATGAAGCTTTTTTAGAAGGATCCAGAAGCGTGCTGGCCTTTATCAGGGAATGGGTCGAGAATCATCACGGCACTTACATGTCCAGATATGAACAGCTGAAGAATATAGCTGTGGAAAAGGTGAGGGATCTTACCGTTGACAGAAAAGAACTTGAGGATCTGCTTCTTATACTTGGCGAAAAAAGTTTCAAGTTCAAAATGAACAATGATCCGGAGACAACATGGCATTGTGTCAGAGAAATTCCGGACAGAACGCTGATGATCCGGAAGAAGGATCAGGGGTTATCTCTTGAGATCGCGCCGGTATACAGTGTGACAGGCATACGGTATCATATGTATTTTGATAATGAGAAGGTATATCTGGTTTCCAGGCAGGAGCTTGGAGCAGTGGAGGAATTTGTTACCTGTCTGGAGCGGCTTCCTGCGGGTCGAGGCTTTATTGATGAACCGGATGTGCCTGTGTTTGTGCGTGAGCTGCTTCCTTCCCTGAAAAATTTTTTCACTGTGATCTCAGGGATTTCCCGGAAGAAACAGGTCTTGAATGCTACAAGCTGCATATGAGATCTATCTGGATGCGCCGGAGCGTGACTGGATCACCTGTAGGGCGTTTTCTGTTTACGGGAAGGATAAATTTTCGGTTTTTGACCGGGATGTGTCTGCCCGCACCAGGGATATTCCGGGAGAGCTTGGTGTGTTTGCGCTGCTGTCAAAATATTTTAACGGATATGATGACCAGCGGATGGAGCTGGCATTGGATTGTCGTGCCGGGGAACTGGAATCTTTGTGCAGGGAAGGTTCAGGGAAGCCCGACAGTGTGAAAGATTCCGAAGAAAAGCTTTACCAGCTTCTCACTGAAGGTATCCCCGCCATGCAGAAAGTTGCAGCTGTCTATATTTCCCAGTCCATCAAACAGATGCGGGTGACAAAGTTGCCAAACATCCGTCTTGGCGTTTCTCTGTCAGCCGGACTTCTGAACCTGGATCTGGATGTGGAGGGGATGGATCAGGCGCAGCTTTTTGATATTCTTTCCAGGTACGATCGCAGGAAAAAATATTTCCGCCTGAAGGATGGCAGCTTTCTGGATGTTTCCGATGGTCAGCTCAGGGAGCTTTCTGCTCTGAAAAATGGACTGCAGATCAGTGACCGTGAACTGAAAAAAGGAAAGACTCAGGTTCCGGCCTATCGTGCCATGTATCTGGATAGTCAGCTGAAGGGCGGCGATCTGATCAAGGTAGAGAAGGATAATGCCTTTCGTGCGTTGATCCGGAACATGCAGACAATGGAAGAACATAAATTTCAGATTCCCAGGGAGCAGGAAAAAATCCTCCGGGGCTATCAGAAAGAGGGTTTTTACTGGATCAAAACTCTGAAGCATAATCAGTTTGGAGGAATCCTGGCAGATGACATGGGACTTGGAAAAACCCTCCAGGTGATCACATTTCTCTGGTCAGAATTTCAGGAATCTGCGCCGGGAGAAAACAGACGTGCCCTTGTGATAACGCCTGCTTCGCTTGTTTTTAACTGGATGAACGAGATTGAACGTTTTGCGCCGGGACTTCCGGCTACCGTTGTAACTGGTGATGTGAAGGAGAGGAAGGCACTGATCAAAAATGCGGGAGAACGGGAGATTCTGATCACCTCCTATGACCTTCTGAAACGGGATCTGAAGGCTTATCAGAACCTGGATTTTGCTGTGCAGATCATTGATGAGGCGCAGTATATCAAGAATCACGGAACTCAGGTGGCAAAGGCTGTGAAAGAGATCCGGTCGGAATTCAGGCTTGCGCTGACCGGTACACCGGTGGAGAACAGGCTTAGTGAGCTGTGGAGTATTTTTGATTTTCTGATGCCGGGATTTTTGTATTCTTATGAGAAATTCCGCAAGGAAATAGAGCTTCCAGCTGTGCAGTACAGCAATTCCGATGCGATGGAGCGTCTGCAGAAAATGATCCGTCCTTTTGTGCTGCGGAGACTGAAGAGGGATGTGCTGAAGGATCTTCCGGATAAGCTGGAAAAAGATATGTTTTCCCCGTTGGAAAGCGAGCAGAAGGAGCTGTATGAGGCCCATACGGAACGGCTTCGCCTGATGCTTGGGATGCAGTCGGATGCGGAGTTTCGCACTTCTAAACTGCAGATCCTTGCAGAGATCACGAGGCTGCGGCAGATCTGCTGTTATCCAGGACTGGTATATGAAGGATACAAAGGGAATTCTTCCAAGCTGGAGATGTGCATGGAGTTGGTTCAGAATGCGGTGAATGGCGGACATAAGCTCCTGTTGTTTTCCCAGTTTACTACCATGCTGGATGTGCTGGTTGCCCGTCTGAAAAAAGCAAAAGTTTCTTTTTATATGTTGACCGGATCGACTTCCAAGGAAAAACGGGCGCAGATGGTACAGGCATTTAATGAGGACGATACTTCTGTTTTCTGCATTTCTCTGAAAGCAGGAGGAACAGGCCTGAATCTTACGGCAGCTGATATTGTGATCCACTACGATCCATGGTGGAATCTTGCCGTGCAGAATCAGGCTACAGACCGTGCCCACCGCATCGGTCAGCAGAACGTGGTCAGTGTCTATCGCCTCTTTATGAAAGACACCATAGAAGAACGGATCCGTGCCCTTCAGGAAAGAAAACGGGAACTGGCTGACGAGATCTTAAGCGGCGAGGGAATCGGACAGGCTTTGATCAGCCGGGAGGAAGTACTGGAGCTGCTGGGACGGTAAACTTCTTAACCTAGTGCAGGCGGTGAATACCCGTCTGACTCAGCAAAAACACCCCCTGATGGAAATTGCGTGTGTAAATCACATACGATATCCGTCAGGGGTGTTTTATTTTATGCAAAAAACTTATCGTACAGACCAAAGAAGAAGATAAACAGAATGATCAGCGGCAGGATATAAGTGATGTATCCTCGCATCCATTTCCGGATCTTCATGCCTTTTCCGGTGTTGGCTTCTTTTGTGAAGCTTTCCCAGCCCCAACCACGTTTGGAAACGCAGAAAAGCAGGTATACAAGAGAGCCAAGCGGAAGCAGAAGGTTGCTTACCAGGAAATCCTCGAAGTCGAGAACCGCACCTCCGAATACATCGAATCCGCTCCAGCTCCATACGTTGTAACCAAGAACGCATGGCAGAGAAAGAAGGATGATCGCGATCGCGTTGATAAGACTGGATTTCTTACGGCTCCAGCCGGTAAGCTCCATACCACAGGAAATAATATTTTCAAATACAGCCAGGATGGTGGAGAATGCTGCAAATGACATAAAGATGAAGAACAGGCTTCCCCAGAGTCTTCCAAGTGGAATGTGGTTGAAAATATTCGGCAGTGTGATAAAGATCAGGCTCGGTCCGGAGGTCTGGTCAACATTGAAAGTGAAACATGCCGGGAAAATAATAAGTCCGGAGGTGATCGCAACGAATGTATCCAGGATCGCAATGTTCACGGATTCCCCAAGCAGTGCGTGATCTTTTCCGATGTAGCTTCCGAAGATCGCCATGGCACCGATACCGAGGCTGAGAGTGAAGAATGCCTGGTTCATAGCACCGGTGATGGTGGTGATGATACCGATCTCCTTCATACGCTCAAAATCCGGGATCAGGTAGAATTTCAGACCCTCTTTCGCACCATCCATGGTAAAGCTGTTAACAGCCAGGATAACCATAATGATCAGAAGGGAGATCATCATAACTTTGGTAACCTTTTCCAGGCCATTCTGAAGACCGCGGGAACAGACAAAAATACCTGCGATAACAACAACGATCATCCAGAATCCCATGGTTACAGGCTTGCCAAGCATATCTGTAAACTGACCGGCAACACCTTCAGAATCAAGCCCCTGGAATTTGCCGGTTGCTGTCATATAGAAGTAATTCAGCATCCAGCCGGTAACGGTTGTGTAGAACATCATCAGAAGATAACATCCGATCAGAGTGATATATCCGTGGATGTGCCATTTCTGGCCTGGTTTCTCCAGAGCGTAATAGGCTTTGACCGGGCTTTTCTGGCTGGCACGTCCAACCGAAAATTCCATGGTCATAACAGGCAGTCCCAGGATAGCCAGGAAGATCAGATAAAACAGTACGAATGCACCGCCACCGCCCTGTCCGGCCATGTAAGGGAATTTCCAGACGTTTCCGATTCCGATGCACAGCCAGCAGAAATCAGAATGAATCCCAGACGGGATCCAAGTTTTTCTCTTTCTTTCATAACTCACCTCATTATTGCAGTATGGTAAACTGCTATTTGTATAAAGCCACAGGTTTTATCTTAACACATTCCGGGATATTGCACAATAAAAAGAACTTGCATTTTACATAAAACATATGTTAGAGTAAAATGTAATTTTAATGAGATGAAGCGGTGAAACGTTACGCTTTAATGAGATAAAGATCATATGCCGATAGAACCTGGATAACTGTTCTTTTCAGTCAGGGATACAAAGTTTTTTGGAGAGATTCCGTAATATTTCCGGAAACATTTGCTGAAATATCCAGAATCAGAAAATCCGCATAAAGAAGCTACATTTTGAATGGAAGGGCTGTCTTCCAGAAGAAACTGTCTGGCTTTTTTCATGCGGCAGACATTGATATAAGAGGTAAGTGTAACTCCGGATTCCTGACTGAATACAGCAGAGAGATGCTGGGGATTGACAAAAAAATGGGAAGCAATAGTTTCAAGACGAAGATCCGTCTGATTAAAATTCAGACAGATATATTCCTGAACCTGGGACACAAGAGCTGACTTCCGCGGATTTTTTTCATCAGCAAGGGAATCCAGAACTGCTTTGCAGGTAGACTGGAGCAGTTGTTTTAATTGCAGGGCACTCTGGCAGTTCTGGTAAGTATTTAGGGCGTTTTCCAGAAGAGGAAAAAGTGTTTCACGCTGACTGCACTCCGTGATAAAACCGTCAAGTACAGTAAGAAAAGCAGCAGTTACACTCCAAGTCTGCCGGATGTGGATTTTTTTTGTGATGATATCGTTGAAATATTCATCAATATATTTACAGAGAGCCGGTGAATTTTGCTGGCGCAGAAAGATCAGGATATCATCATAAACCAGAGGCTTTAATGTAAAATCAGCGGAATGGGACTGGGGCGTGAAATAAAGAAATCCGGAAGAAGACGCAGTTCTGTTATGAAAAACAGAAAGAGCCTCTTCATAGGAATAACGGATTCCTTCCACGCTTCATGAGGTGTTCCGCAGCAGAAAAAAGTGGAAATCTGTGCAATATTATCATATATCCCGGCAAGTCTGAGACAGGATTGTTCCAGATCGGCAAAAGAAAAATCAGAGCTTTTTTCCATGATGATATACTGTCTCATCTGAGAATAGTCAATGTAAATAAGCTCTTTGCACACAGGCTGTAAGATTTCTCTGCATATATTTTCCAGGATAGTGTGGAGCAGAGAAAAATCACCTTTTTCATCCCATATTTCCGGATTGGCACTGTGGATCTCCATAAGAATGGTAAGATAACCGGAAGTTTTATGAATCGGAATTTTTTCCAGATCATCCGGGGAAATGGTTGTTCCGCTGATCACCTTCTGGAAGAAATTAAGCTGCATTTGTCGTGTATACAGATCGCGGAACTGAAAATAATTATTCACATAACTGTTTTTGGAATTTTCCTGATCGATCTCGTCACTTACTTTCTGGAGTGTCTCCATAAGCTCCCGGTGATCCAGTGGCTTCAGGAGGTATCCGCGGACCTGAAGAGAGATGGCTTTTTTGGCATAGTCAAAATCTTCGTATCCTGTGGAAAGGATGAATCTGGTATGACAGTCTGTTCCAAGAGCTGCAATCATATCCAGACCGCTCATAACCGGCATGGATATATCCACAAGGGCAATATCGGGTTTGACATTTTCAATAAGCTGGATTCCGGCCTGTCCGTTATTAGCTTCCCCTGCAATGTTATAAATGTTTTGTTTTTCAAGAAAATTGATCAGAGATTTTCTGAAAAATTTCATCGTCAATAATTACGAGTGTTTTCAATTTATATTTCCCCCTCAATCAGATTTTTTTGTCAGGTATTACTATGGTTACAGTGGTTCCCTTTTCAGGTGAACTTTCGATGGTGAGTCCGTAATTCTCACCGTAGAGAAGAGCAATCCTGTGGTTGATACTTGGAAGCCCGAAAGAATGTCGGGCAGTTTTGAAGTCTCTGATAGAACGGTTAAGTTCGGCAAGTTTTTCCGGCGGGATACCGGAACCATTATCAGAAACAGAAATACAGATGGTACCATTTCTGATAGAAACATTTAAGTGAATATGGCACATCTGCTGGTAAGTCCGTGGACAAAAATATTTTCCACAACAGGCTGTATGGTCAGCTTAGGTATCTCTGCCCCATGATCCTCCCAGGACGGCTCATAGGTGATCTCGTAATCAACAAAATCCATATACCGCAGATTCTGGATATAAAGATACTGTTCTGTAAGAAGCAGCTCCTGGCGCAGAGGAATGATAAACTGTCCCTTTGAAAGAGAGTTTCTGTAGAAAGATGACATGGCAGACACTGCTTTTACTGCGGTATCATTCATGTCAAGTTCTATGAGAGACTTGATGGTGTTTAAAGTATTATAAAGAAAATGGGGATTGATCTGGGACTGTAAAAGACGTATTTCCATTTTCTGTTTGGCATTTTGTTCCTCATAGATATCGTTAAGTAATGTCTGGATCTTCTGCATCATAAGGTTAAACTGGTTATAGAGAACTGCAAGTTCATCATTTGAAGAGTAACTGGCAGAAATATTCAGCTTTCCGGCAGACGCAGATTTCATTTTTTTCTACAAGTCTCTGTATAGGTGCGGTGACAGTACCTGTACATAATATGGAAAAAAATACAGATAAAATAAACACTACAATGCTGATCAGAAGAATATTGTGCAGGATCACCATATGATCCAGAGGCAGACTTTCCAGAGGAATCAGGTTGATCACATTCCAGTTCAGGTCAGGATAGGATTTGCAGATAAAAAGAGTGTTAGTGCCGTCTACGGAAAAAAATGCCTGTAGGTTTCTGTCAGGGTTTTATAATTCTCTGAACTGATTTTTGTATAGGATGAGAAGTCTTTATAAATACCTTCGGATGAAGAAGAGGAAAGTATCTGTCCATTTTCATCAGTAATATAGAAATCCCTGGAAGAGCTGTCCGGAAGGTCGCGGAATGCAGAGGAAATATTTGTTTCTCTGATCAGAAGGACCAGGCGCCCAGATATTTGGTGTTATCAATGTTTGTAATGCTTTTTAAGGCTACAAAGGTTGGCTCCCCGCTTATCTGGAAGGTCCGAGAAACTGAAAAGCCAGATTAGTCTGAAGGCTGTCAAGGACTTCGGGATCTAAAATGGAATCAAGCTGATCTGTTTCTGTGGTACTGCTGTGAAACCAGTGGTTTTCTGTATCCAGGATATCCCAGGCATAGATGTTTTTGTGAAGTCCGATGATACGCTGGGCCTGGTCTGTAAGTTCGGAATTTACCAGAAAATGTTCCAGTGTGTTTTCGGGAACTGTGGGGTTTTCTTTTAAAACATCGGCGATATTGCTGTTGATGGAAAGGGTGATGGCATAGTTTGATATATGATCGATCTTTTCTCCAAGGTTGCTGGTGATCAGGGATAGCTGCTGCTGGCTGGAAAGTGCGGCACGCTTGATCAGTACTTTTTTGGATGCAGTATAAAAAAACACGGAAGTAAGCATAAGTATCAGAGAACTGAGCAGCAGATATGTAATAAAAAGCCTGCGTTTCAGACTGATTCCTAAAAATAATTGAAACGCCTTTTTTTTCAGATTTTCTATCATGGATCCCCCTCCTGATTTTATTGGCTACATTATATAATAAGGGAAAAATTCTCACAAGTGTTGGGAAATTATTGGAGAAAATATTCCAGGTACAGCGAAGATTTTCCATGTATTTTTCCGGACGGATTTAATATAATGGTCTCATCGATAAGGAAAGCGGAACAAAATATTCAAATCCGGATGAATAGAAATGTACCAAAAGGAGGACGAAAATGAAATTAAAAAAAAAGTGATGGCTGCTACACTTGCCACAATGATGTGTCTCTCTTCATTCAGCATGATGAATGTGTGGCAGATAAAAAAAGAGGATTCCGAACCACTTGTGATCAATTATATCAGTGCCAGAGGCGAAACAGATGCAGCGTTAAAAACATTGAAGAAGCTTGCAGAAGATTACAAAAAAGATCACCCGGATTTTGAATTCAATGTAGAGTCTATTGCAGACAGAGAAACATATCTTCAGAAGATCAAGATCCTTGCATCCAGCAATGAGTTGCCGGACTGGTTTGATGCAGATCCGGAGGCATTTTTTGAAGGCCTTTGCAAAAAAGATCTGATCTACAGTGTGGATGACCTTTATGATGAACTGGGTATCAAAGACAAGTTCTTTGGTATTGCACTGGATTATCCGAAACTCAGTGACGGAAGCAATTACCTTATGACCTGGCAGGGAAATGTAGAGTATTTCTGGTATCACAAAGACATGTTTGAAAAAGCCGGAATTACTGAAACACCCCAGACACTGGAAGATCTCCTGGATGTGTGCAAGAAGCTGAAAGATGCGGGAATGACCCCGATATCCGCAGGAAATTACGACATGATCATGCGTTATCCGGCATTTAAGGCTTTCAGACTGGAAGGAAATGACTTCATTGACAATGCAAGAATGGGAAAAGAAAAATTTAATTCTGAGACAGGTATCGCAACAGCCCAGTATACACAGGATATAGCCCAGTATTTCAGTGAAGGATGGACAAGTTCAGATACTACCGCGCAGATGGATCTGTTTCTGAACAGTGGTGCGGCAATGTTATACACCGGAACATGGGATACACCGGATCTTACAGATGATGAGGGAAATCTTAAAGATGATATTTCCATGTTCAAACTTCCTGTAGACAGCGAGGGAACCGCTACGGGAGAAAATGATTACTATGCGAATTGTGGAATCGGAACTGCCATTCTCAAGGATTCCATGAGTGATGAGATGAAAGATTTCATCAGTTATGTATGGGATAATTTTGCTGATACGGCAATGTATGAGTTCAATATGCTTCCATCCATGATGCCAAGTGATTCGGAGAAGCTGCCGGAGCTTACACAGCAGATTTTAAGTGATCTTGAGAACTGTGGCACTTTTGCCCAGTGCTGGGATGTTCGTCTGGATCCTTCTACAAACGAGGTTTACAGAAAAGAGCTGGCAAGCCTTGGAATGGGAGAATCAACTCCTGAAGAGTTCTGTGAAAACATTGGACAAAGCTGTAGAACAGTATGCATCTGATTATTTTGACACTGAAGAATAACTGATAGAATGCGCAGATGCGGAATTTTATCTGCATCTGCGTATGAAAGGGGAGAGGATATGAAGCCAGAAATAAAATCCAGCCTTTACCGTTTGTTCTTCCTGCACTGTTCATATATATTCTTACTGTTATCATCCCAATTCTGTGTCAATGGGTTACAGCCTTTTTTCCTGGAATGGAATCGGTGATATGAAGTTTATCGGACTGGAAAATTATGTGAGGATGTTTCAGGATGAGACATTTCGTGAGGCTGTTGTAAATAATCTTAAATTTGTTGTACTGGGAAGTCTGTTCCAGTTATGTGCAGGACTGATCCTGGCGATTTTGCTTACACATATTTCCAAGGGTGGAAATATTCTGCGGGTTATTTATTTTATTCCATGTATCATTTCATCTATGGCGATCTGCCAGATTTTTTCCAAAATGCTTTCTGTCCAGCCCCAGGGTCTGGTTTGCTATGTGATGGAAAAACTGGGAATGGAACCTATCGCTTTGCTGGCAAATTCCCATACAGCGCTGATAACCATAACCCTGATCGATGGATATAAATACTGTGGTCTGTACATGATCATTTTTTATTCCGCATTTGTATCCATATCAAAGGATGTGATCGAGGCATCTACAATGGATGGCTGCAATGTTTTTCAACAGTATCGTTACATAAAGCTTCCACTGGTGAAAAATATATTCAGCATTGTCATTGTAATGCTTGTAAATGGTTGTCTGAAAACCTTTGATGTATTCTATATTCTTGACAATAAATCCAGATCAACAGAGATGGTGGCAACTTATATGTATAAAACCGCTTTTAATTCGGCTGACTTTGGCTATGGAAGTACATTGTCCGTTTTTCTGGTCATTGAATGTCTGGTAGCAGTAGGGATTATACAGAAATGCCTGGGATCGGCGAAAGGAGATGGGTCAGAATGATAAAATCAAGAAAAAATATACCTATTCGTGCTGTGTTCTATGTAGTGATCCTTATTTTTGTCATGATACAGGTCTACCCTATTTTCTGGGTTATCTGCTCCAGTCTGAAAACACCGGATGAAATGACATATACTGCACAGTATGCCCTGCCATCAGGATTTTATCTTGGAAACTATATCAGCGCACTGACGATCTCATCCATTCCAAGATATTTTCTTAACAGTACGGTTGTGGCAGTTCTCACACTTCTTGGCATCGTAGTCCTGGGATGCCCGGTTGCATTTGTGATCAGTAAGGTAAAGGTAAAATATGCCAATGCACTGATGGCATTTTTCCTGTTTGGAATGATGGTGCCTATTTTTTCCTGCCTTGTACCCATGTTCCAGATTTATAACAGGATCGGACTGAGAAATACATACTGGGCACTGGTGCTTCCGCAGATCGGGTTCGGACTTCCAATGTGTATCTATCTTTACACCGGATTTTTTAAATTTATGCCGGATTCTCTTCTGGAAGCGGCAGTTATTGACGGTGCCACAATGGGAACCACATTCCGCAAGATCGTGGTACCTATGGCTAAAAATACTACAATGACAGTTCTTACATACAATTTTGTTTTTGTATGGAATGAATTTACCTATGCCAATACGTTTATCTCATCTTCTGATATGAAAACTCTTCCAATTGGCCTGAATGACTTTGTGGGGCAGTTCGGAAGAGTGGACTGGGGAAGTACATTTGCGGCGATCGTAATATCGATCCTGCCTACACTGATCGTGTATTTTATTCTTAACAGGAACATAATCGAAGGTATGGCTGCAGGTGCGGTCAAGAGTTAGGAGGCTGAAATGGAAACAAGGATTGAATTGAAACAAGGATGGAAAATTTTGCAGGATGTTCATGATACAGGGGAAAAGATCGGGCTTTATGCTGCCAGGGAAGCAGATACTTCCGTAGGTTCCCAGGTGTCTGAATGGGAGGAACTGGAGGAACTGAAACATCTGCAGCTTATCTATGCCAGACAGCCATATTTCGGGCGTGAACTGAGATATTTCAATCAGGCACCCTGGTGGTACAAAACAGAGTTTGAAGTTCCGGATCAGAAAGTTACGGATGCTGTCCTTAAATTTACCAATGTGGATTATTATGGAAAAGTATGGCTTAACGGAGAATTTCTTGGAGAGCATGAAGGATATTCCGCTCCATTTTCCTTTAATGTAAAAGATAAGCTTGTTTTTGGAAAGAAAAATTATCTCATTGTAAAGGTAAGTTCTCCATGGGATGATGAGGTGGAGCTGGATGCACAGGATTCCAGAACCACCCTGGTAAAAAGAAATATGGTAAAAGGTACCTACGAACATTCTGATACATTTATCCAGAGAGATGTAAATCCTGTAGGAATCTACGGAAAAGTGGAGCTGATCCTGACAGAAGAAGGTGTTCTGGAAGATCAGACAGATCTGAAGTATGAACTGGATCCAGATGGAAAGAAAGCAGACGTATATGTGGAAACTGAAGCGCGAGGTCTGAAATCCGGGGAGACATATGATTTTAATGTAAAGATCCGGGAAAAAGAGTCCGGTCTTATAAAGGCAGAAAAAACTGTTCAGATAATGGCAGAGAAAGCAGAGACAGGCTTTAAATGTGAGCTTAAAGTGGAAGATGTCAGACTGTGGTCCACATGGGATCATGGTTATCCCTGGATGTATCAGGCAGAACTTACGTTAAGCAGGGGAAAAGACATACTGAGCAGCAGAACAACGAATTTTGCTTTCCGGGACATTCAGATTGAGCGTAATGAAAAAATAACAAGATTCTGGCTTAATAACAGGAAGCTGTATATAAGAGGAACCTCTTATTTTCCGGATTGTTATATTTCCGCAATGACAAGGGAACGGTACCTGAGAGATCTTCTTAATGTAAAGGCGGCAGGTTTTAACCTGGTACGAGTACATGTCCACACAGAGCAGGAAGTTTTTTATGATCTGTGTGACGAGCTGGGAATTGCAGTTCTTCAGGATTCGGAGTACAACTGGACGCATCCTTCAACAGATGAATGGGCGCAGAGATTTGCAGATGTTTACAGAGAAAATGTGAAACTTCTGAAGCATCATCCGTCTCTGATCTGCTGGATCATTATGAATGAACCGGGATGTGTTGATCCGGATGGAAATGTGAGAAGGAGATTTATGGAGGAAAATCCGGGACCTGCTCTGTATAGGGAGGTACAGAAGATGGATCCGGGCAGACCGATCATCAAGGGTTCTTTCTGCGAAGATGATCCGCTTAGCGGGGACAGCCACAATTATCTGGGTTCTTTAAGCGGTGGAGAATATGCAGATATTTATGAGCAGACAGAAAAGCTGAATACAGAGTACGGATTTGATGCACCGGGCAGCAGTGAAAATCTGAAAACTGTTCCGGCGGTATATTATCGTCTGGAAAAACTGGTGGATGATATCCCGAAGATCCAGGAATATCAGTATAAGCTTCTGAAATATTATACAGAGCATTACAGGATCCAGAAATATGAACCTTGCTCAGGATATGTACAGTTTATGTTTATCGACTGTGTCCTCAGAGCTTCTACGGTTTATATGACTGGTGGGGAATTCCCAAAAAGGGTCTTCAGGCTATACTGGAAAGCAACGCACCAGTGGGTGTTTTTGCAAAGCACAAAGATCATCTGGACAGTCTGTATATTGTAAATGATACAGATGGAGCTCTGGGAGAGTGTGAACTTACATGGATCATTACAGAAACATTGAACGGAGAACTGGTGGAAAAGGGAAGTGTTAAAGCAGAAGTTCCGGCAGACAGCCGTGTCATGGTAAAAACCTTTGAGAAAGAATACGGAAAAGGCGAGAAGTGGAACCTTACACTAATTCTTTCTGATAATAGCGGTAAATGTATGGCAAAGAATACCTATCAGGATATCTGTACTTTGCTTTCAAGAGTTGATGGGCATCCGGACCGTATGAGCCATGAGTTTGGAATGAGACTCTACTGGGCCTGAGATATCCGTAGCTCACAGGCACTTTCATCCTTGACTTGTGTCAAAAATCATAACATGTTATACTTTGTGTATAAAGGAAGATTTTCGGCGTGGAAGGAGCGATATTATATGCGTTTACAGAAAGTACAGGATGCCCTGAACAAAAAAAAATATCAAATTCGAATACACAGAGGAAGATGGTTGCGGAAGTCTGGATTTCATGTTCCGTGGACTGAAATTCCATGTATGGGAATACGAGGACAACGGTTGGGGTGCCGAGACCAATATTTATGCGGCTGGAAGAAGTGAGGACATTGACGGAGATTATGAAGAGAAGATTTCTGCAGAGATTCTTTCCTGGCCAGATATGATCAATAACTGAATATAATAATATTGAATAAAGTGGCTGTAACTGAACGAATACGCTCAGTTACAGCTACTTTTTATCGGAGAAAAGTTTTCTGAAGAACTATAGCTGTACGTTCAGGTATTCACTGGGAGATATCTGACAGTTCTTTTTAAAAACCTTGCTGAAGTAATTTCCATTGCTGAAACCAAGATGCCAGGCAATGTCGTCGAGAGTCATATCCGTAGACGGCAGAAGCCGTTTCGCCTCGGTGAGCTTCAACTGCATAGTATAGGAAAAAAGATTCTGACGTTTTTTTTAAAACAATCTGGACAGATGCTCCTTACTTAGAAAAAAAGATTCTGCAATATCGGCCAGGGAGATATTTTCCAGATAATGTGCATTGATATAATCAAAAACGTCACCGATTACCTTACTGGTGAACGCAGAGCAGGCTTCAGTATGTAATCAATAACACCGGCCTGGATCGCAAGTCTTGTATATTTGAAATCGCTGAATCCGCTGATCACACTGATTTTGCTGTCGATGTGAAGTTCTTCCAGATTTTTTAAGAGCTGTGTTCCGTCCATGACGGGCATTTTCATATCTGTGATAATAATGTCAGGATGCTCTTTGAGAATGATCTTCAGGCCATCTTCGGCATTATCTGTTTCCAGAAGATCACTGTTTGCTCGGATTTATCCCATGGTGTTTTGAACTTCCGGATAAGGGATATGAAGAAGCTTGGGAGCAGATTGTGAATCCGGAAGGTTTTGCCTCCCCCTGTGGCCCTACAACTGCGGAACAGAGACATCCACGGTACGGATATGAACAGGCAGATTATGAATGTCTGTGGAACGGTCCATCCTAGCCATTTTCAACGACACAGACACTGACAGCAATGGCAAATCTTCTGAAAGATTATCCGCAGACTTATGTGACAAATATGGTCTATCTGGAATGTTTTTGGTTGTTGCTGAAAAAGATTTCATGGTTCAGGATTCTACATCAGTGACCCTGATCTCATCCCGGAATCCGTCCGTATAATGCAGCTCATAATCCTCTGTGATAAATACAGCCTGCACGCCTTTTTTCTCTGCAAATTTCAGCCCGTCCTCCAGCCAAGGGCGAAACAGGTGGTGCTTAAGGCATCGCCGTCCACAGACTGGTCGGAGATGATCGTCACAGAGATCAGGCCGTTATCATAAGGATAGCCGGTTTGGGGATTCAGGATATGATGATATAACTTACCGTCCTGCTTAAAGCACCTCTCATAAATTCCGGAGGATACAACGGATTTTCCGGTGATATCCATAACAGCCTCTGTTTCATTGCGGTCCGCAAAAGGCTTCTGGATACCGATCTTGAAGGGAGTGCCGTCGGGCTTTGAACCGATGCAGAGGACGTTGCCGCCAAGGTTGATGATGGCACTTTTTACGCCTTTTTTTATCAGAAAATCTTTCAGGCGGTCTGCGATATAGCCCTTGGCAATGGCGCCGACATCGAACTGGATATCATCAGAAGGAAGTGTGATATCCTGACCGTCAATGGTAACGCCATCAGAACTGCACAGAGGGAGAGCTTTCTGAATAGCTGCATCATCCGGAACCCTCGGGTCTTCTGCTGTGAAATCCCAGAGAGAGGTCAAAGGCGCAATGGCGATGTCAAAGGCTCCGTCAGACTCTTTGGTGATATCGAGTCCTTCGGAAAGCAGAGCGGCAAGGTCTTCAGATATATGCCAGGTGTCTGCTGTGCCGCTGACCGGATATGGAGTAGTCTGCCCGTCGGTACTGAAATCTCCATCAGATACATCTTTGCGGTGATTTAATTTATAAAGCTCGCTTTTCTCATTTGTCCGGCTGAAGATCAGCTCATATTTATCGCACAGTGCCAGACAGTCATCCAGGAGAGCTTTATCCTGAGAATCATAAATTGTGATCTGTACAGCTGTATTCAATTTGATACTGCTGATACTGATGGGCTGATTTCCGGTGGTGGATGTATCTGCATCAGTGATATTTCCGCAGCCTGTGAAAAGGAGCATTGGACAGACAAGAACTGTGCACAATATTAAATAGAAGAAACGGGAATGCGAGCGGCTTCTTTTGGAATGAAAAAAATAAGTTGACATAATATTCTCCTGCTTTCTGATTGACTGGCCTGACTGAAGAGCATTTATTTGATGCAAATTTATGTAGTATATGTGGATGGGGTTATTCATTTAACCGAATCAAGTAGCAACGCGGATTGCGAATATCTGCCTGACCGACATCAGACAGATTTATGAAATCTCATTATACCATGTATTTCTGAAATCAGAAAGGCATATGCCTGTCGTAAAAATCATTGTATTTTGCAATAATATAAGATATAATTTCTCCGAAAAAAGAACATATTTGCTATGGATGATATGGATCTGAATGATTGACCGGATTTTTTACAGATAAAAGGAGAATTTTTATGATAAAAGTAATTGCAAGTGATATGGACGGCACACTTCTTGGTGATGACCACAGGATCGCGCCGGAAACCCTTGCGGCGATCAGGCGTGCCTGCGATGCAGGAATCCGTTTTATGGTTGCCACCGGCCGGAATTTCCCCGGTGCCATGGAGGAACTGAAGGGAACAGAGTTGACCTGTGATTATGTGGTGAGCAGTGGTGCTGAAGTACGGAATCCGCAGCAGGAGGTTGTAAAGAGAACACCGATTTCTATTGAACTGTGTGATGAGGTCTACAATACGGCAAAAAAATACCCGGTATCTGTGGCATTTTTTACGGATCGCTACGATTACCGTATTGGAACAAAGAAGGAAATTGAAGACGGGATCATTCAGCAGATCCGCCTTTTTAATATGGACATAGATACCAGTGAGGAAATCGTCCGGAAGTCGCCGCAGTACCGCAGGATCGCCGGAAATACGAAAGGGATTTCCGATATCCGTTCTCTGGAAAGCAGCGGTGCGCCGGTATATAAGATCTTCATTTTTGCGGCAGATGTGGAGCAGCTGGAGAAACTCGGCGATGAGCTGAGAGAAAATCCGGCTGTTGCGGTAGCTTCTTCTTTTATATATAATCAGGAGGTTACAGCAGTGGAGGCACAGAAAGGTCCCGTTCTGAAAGAATATATTGAAGCTCTGGGATATACCATGGATGAGGTAATGGTTCTTGGTGACAGTCTTAATGATTATTCCATGATCTCTATGGATTTCGGCGCAACCGTTGCAATGGAAAACGCAGTTCCGGAGATCAAAAAGGCAGCAAAATACATCACAAAGAGCAACAATGAGTTTGGTGTGGCTTATGCTATCAATCAGGTTTTGGAACATCAGGGAAAATAGTTTTACCCCTTTTGAAAAAGTGTCATATATATTATAATGTAGAAGGATGAATACAGAAAAGCGAAAGGATTACGTTCTTGGGTATAAAGCAGAATGGGATGAGAATGTTCGCTTTACAAAAAACACAGACAAAGAGAGGAAATCACGATGGAAAAAATGGAAAATGTTTATATTATGGATCACCCGCTGATCAAACACAAAATTTCAATGCTCCGTGACAAAAGCACAGGAACAAACGAGTTCCGTAAGTTGGTGGAGGAGATCGGAATCCTGATGGGATATGAGGCACTTCGTGATCTTCCTACAGAGGAAGTGGAAATCGAGACACCGATAGAAACCTGTAAGACACCGATGATCTCAGGCAAGAAGCTGGCAGTGATCCCGGTCCTCCGTGCAGGACTTGGAATGGTAAACAGCATTCTCACACTGGTGCCGTCTGCAAAGGTCGGACATGTGGGACTTTACCGTGATCCGGTAACACATGAGCCCCATGAGTATTACTGTAAGCTTCCGGAATCTATTGACGAGCGTATTTCAGTGATCGTTGATCCGATGCTTGCAACCGGCGGTTCTGCCGAGGCTGCCATTGATTTTGTCAAGAAACAGGGCGGAAAGAATATCAAGTTTATGTGCATCATCGCAGCTCCGGAGGGACTGAAACGTCTCCATGAGGCGCATCCGGATGTACAGATCTACTGCGGCTCCCTTGACAGAGAGCTCAATGAGAATGCTTATATCTGCCCGGGACTTGGTGATGCCGGTGACAGAATTTTTGGAACAAAATAATTTTTTTAAAAACTCAAAAAAATACTTGACACACCCGGCACTGTTATGGTATTGTACCTAAGAACGCTGCCGAAGACAGTAGGTGCCGTAAGGCATAAGGATTAAAACGCCTACCGAGGTCCAAGTATTCTGAGTTAAGATTACACAAGGCCTTATTGCGAAGCAGTAAGGTCTTTTTTTAAACAGATTGACTTATTGCGACGGCGGTATACAAAATCTATAAGGAGGTGTACCATTTCATGGCAAAAGTAGAACTGAAACAACCAATCGTAGAAGAGATTTCTAACAGCATTAAGAACGCTGAGTCTGTTGTACTTGTAAACTACAGCGGTCTTACAGTTGAGCAGGATACAATTCTTCGTAAAGAGTTAAGAGAAGCTGGTGTTCAGTACAAGGTATACAAGAATACCATGATGCGTCGTGCATTCGAGGGTACAGCATTTGAGAGCCTCAGTGATCATTTACATGGCACAAATGCGATCGCTATCTCCGAAACAGACGCAACTGCTCCGGCAAGAATCCTTGCTAAATATGCAAAACAGTTCCCGGCACTGGAGCTGATCGCAGGTGTAGTTGAAGGTAACTACAATGATCAGGCCGGAATTCAGGCACTGTCCACAATTCCTTCAAGAGAGGAACTTCTTGGAAAACTGCTTGGAAGTATGCAGTCTCCGATCGCAAACTTCGCTCGTGTGCTTAATCAGATCGCAGAGCAGAACGGCGGAGCTGACGCAGCAGCTGCTGAGTAATCCCAGCAACGTGCAATTGGCGGCATAATGACCGCATGATTATTAATTAAAATTTATAAATGGAGGGAAATTAAAATGGCAAAATTAACAACAGAAGAATTTATTGCAGCAATCAAAGAATTATCTGTATTAGAGTTAAATGACCTTGTAAAAGCTTGTGAGGAAGAGTTCGGTGTTTCCGCAGCAGCAGGTGTTGTTGTAGCAGCAGCAGGTGCAGCAGGCGAGGCAGCTGAGGAGAAAGATGAGTTTGACGTAGAGCTTACAGAGGTTGGCGCTAACAAAGTTAAAGTTATCAAAGTTGTTCGTGAGGTTACAGGTCTTGGACTTAAAGAGGCTAAAGCTATCGTTGATGGTGCTCCGAAGGTTGTTAAAGAGGGCGCATCCAAAGCTGAGGCTGAGGACATCAAAACTAAACTCGAGGCTGAGGGAGCTAAGGTTACACTTAAATAATCCAATCAGATCAGAAGTTTTAAAGGCTGTTGTGACTGCCGGTTTACCGGTGGCGCAGCAGCCTTTTTGCCATACCTGATAGAACTTGCAGCTGGTGATGAAGCATAACAGAAAGTGAGATTGGAATATGAAAAGAAAGATTGCAGCCTGTTTTCTGGCAGGCGTGCTTGGAATGACCGGAATTCCTGTTCCGGCGGCAGCGACGCAGACAGTTTCCTCTAAAAATACGGTATCTTCCGTAAAAGCTGCAGATCCGCTGACTGCGATACAGGAACAGGCCAGTGCCATGGATGCCCAGGAGCAGCTGGAAGAAGAGGAAGAGATGCTGCCCAGGATCCGGATCCGCTGGTTCTGGATAACGGAAATGTAGTTCCTGCATCGCAGGCTTCCTGGGTGAAGGAGGAAGGCGACGAGACAGCGGCAGTTTTTGATGCCCGGAATGATTTTTCTGACGGAGCTTCGGAAGAAGAGGAAGTTGTGGAGGAGCCTGTCCTGTCTGCTGCGCCGGAATCGGAAGCGGCAGAGACAGATATGGAAGCTGCCGGGGCAGAGTCTGCCGTATCTGTGACGCCGGAACCGGAAACGGAAGAGAAAGCGGAGACTGCTGACACAGAAGAAAACAGTGCTTCGGAAATGACGGACACGGAGGCAGATGGAGAAACAGCTGACGAATCTGCCGGTGCTGCGGAAGTTTTTTCGGATGAGACCGAGGAGACTTCTGTGGAGCTTCAGATGGAAGCAGGAGAGGAGACGGAGGTTTCTGCCGGTGCATCCTCAGAAGAAACGGAGGACTTCTATGACCAGGAGGACTTTTCCGCAGGGGAGGCTTCCCAGGGTGACCTTGGAACATATCAGGAGGAAACGCTTGCTGTGGAAGATGGCCAGGACATTACAGCTCCGCTGAATACTCTGTTTCTTCAGCTGAAGGATAAGGCCACAGAGGAAACACCCTATAAGATTATTATCCCGCCGGGAAATTACCAGCTGACAGGAACCCTCTGTATGTACAGCAATATGTATCTGTATGCAAGGGGTGCGGTCATCACAAAAACCTCTGCGACCAAGCATCTGATCCTGCGTCTTGGAAACACAAAGGATTCCCAGGGCGGATATGACGGATACCAGAATATTGTTATTGATGGAGGAACCTGGGATTATAATTACCAGTGCGTGGCGGACAAGGATGCACCGGGCGGTTTTGTCGGCTTCTGCATTGGCCATGCCAGAAATGTTACCATCAAAAATGCTACATTCCTTAATAATCTGAAGTCTCATTTTCTGGAATTTGGCGGTGTGAAAAATGCCAGGATCACAGGCTGCACCTTCAGCGGTTATTACAAAAATTACGTAGGCGGCGGTCAGGAGTGCATCCAGATCGACTGCTGTACAGATGAGACGAATGTTTTTCCACAGTACCGGCCTTACGATGGAACTACCTGCGAGGATTTTGTTGTTGATGGAAATGTATTTTCAGATGTTTTTTCCGGGGTGGGAACTCACAGCATGATGTCCGGAGAAACCTATAAGCGGATCACGGTTACCAACAATACCTTCCATAATATAAAAAAACGCTGCATAGAATTTATGAATTATGAAGATGCTGTTGCAGAGAACAACACCATGGTAAATGTGGGAATGGGTGTGGATGTTATATCCGCAAGCAAAAATGTTCATCAGACCCAGGGCTATGAAGGCGGACCGGATACCCAGAAGGACAGAGACATCCGGATCGCCGGCAACTATATCAGCCTTGCAAAAACCTCCAGCATCGGCGGAGTGGCATGGGTCTGCAGCGGTGTTCATATAGAAGGCTACGAGATGAAGGCAGAGGGTGCCATTCCAAAAGGGATGTATCCGGTAAAAGGTGTAACGGTGGAAGATAATGAGATCTCGGGATACGGAAACGGAGTCAGTATTTCTCTTGCAGATACGGACACAGTAACCGGAAACCAGATAAAAATGAAAAAAACTTCTGCATATTCCAATCTGGGTATTTATGCGAAGGATGCCAGAGGAACGGTGATCACCGGAAACACGGTTTCGGGAACTGCCAATGCGGGAATCTATATTAATGAAGCGAGATATGCCAAAGGCTCCGGAGAGAAGAATCTTGTCAGTGACAACGGAGTTTCGGCTGCAGGCGGAGACGGAATATATCTGCAGTCAGTAAACGCGGCTTCCACTGCGGAGAAAAATACGGTGAAATCAGCCGGAGGATCCGGAATCCGGGTCAGATCCGGAGGAAACATCAGCATTCTCGGGAATACATGCGCTTTAAACAAAGACCACGGAGCAAAGATCGAATATACCACAGGAAGTATTCGGGTAAAAAATAACAGCTTTTACTCAAATGTAAAAAGTGGTCTCATGATCTGGAAAGCCAAAGCTTCGGAGATTTCCGGAAACCGCATGTACAAAAACAAAGGAAATGGCGTTTATGCATATAATTCTGTCATCACTGCCATGAAATCCAATTCCTTCAACGGAAACGGAAAAGCACAGGCACTGTATGCAAAGGACTGCAAAGGCTGGAGCAGCATCAACAGACCGTCCGCGCAGAAGGTTACGGAAAAGAGCACGGCTATAACCGGAAAGGCAGCTGGTAGCAGAACAGTTACCGCATACACCGTCCGTTCCGGAAAAACTGCAAGACTTGGAGGGGCTGCAGTGGACAAAAACAGCCGTTTCACTATTAAAATAAGAAAACAGAAAAAGAATACCGTACTGAAGCTTGTGTCAAAAGACAGGTACGGCAACGCAGTAACGGTAACGGATAAAGTGAGATAAATAAGAAGCTTCTGTTCTGTACATCGTATGTACAAAAGGAACAGAAGCTTTTTTTGGGAAAAATGTAAAAAAATCAAAAAAAAGTGCTTGACACACTTTTTCTTATGTTAAAGTGGAGGATGCTATATTATGGCTAGATATGCCTGCCTAAAGGTCAGGCGGGATCATGTTGTAATAAATAATAAAAAAAACAGGGGTGAAACGTCAATGGAAAAAAACAGAATTCGTTCTGTAAAAACTGGAAAAAGCATGCGTATGAGCTACCAGAG
>ENA-OPZM01000092-OPZM01000092.1-human-gut-metagenome-genome-assembly--contig:-NODE-92-length-36284-cov-3.331554_pt1 | contig 36284 bp, 42 predicted proteins | sample MGYA00242478_ERZ504493 | MGnify/ENA primary metagenome ERZ504493 (study PRJEB26092, sample SAMD00036227) | human gut metagenome | host: Homo sapiens | study: EMG produced TPA metagenomics assembly of... | reverse complement strand
CGCAGAGATAAAGCATAGTCCGGCAGCTTTTTCGATTACAGGCTTCCAAGCGGCCCGCACTCGTGCAGCTTCGTCCTTATCCATATTTTGTAAAGTTGTGGTTGCGCTTTTGTCTGCAACAAACACGGGTGATGGCCATATCATCCAGCAGTCGGTGGCAAAGCTGCGATGCGGTATGTAAATCATCGCAGCTTTCAGATTCGTGGGTTTTCTCATTGATGGTAAGAAATACATATCCAACTTTATCCGACCAAAGGAGGTCAACACTGCCCTCGTTTTCCAAGTAATCAGCAAACGCACTTTCTACACGTCGCATTTCGATGGTTCGTTTCATTTTGAATGACATAGAGAAGTTCCTTTCAGGCATTTTTATCTTCATACAAGAGTCACTATCTCTATTATACACACTTGCTTATCCTATAATCTGGACTACAACTATATTTTCAACATTTTACATGAAAATGTTTATTCTTATTGCGGAGTAACTGCATCCAGTGGGTTCACGCGCACGCCGTTCTGCATCACCTCAAAATGCAGGTGGAAACCTGTGCTGTCGCCGGTATTGCCGACATAGCCTATACCTGCCCTGCCGTTACCGCTTCCCCTGCGGCAACGGCAGTTTGCGTCATGTGGCGTACCGCGTGGACAGGCCCGCACCGTTGTCCAGCAAAACTTGGTTGCCGTAGCTGTTGTTCCAGCCGGAAATGATGACCGTGCCGCTGTGGGCGGCGAGGATTGGCGTACCCTCCGGCGCGGGAATGTCCGTACCGCGATGGCCGGAGTTGCCGTAAGCATCGTCATCACCAAAATTGCAGGAAATATAGGTGTGGCCGGGCAGCGGCCAGCATAACTCGCCATCCTCGATGATGCCGATGCCGCCGCAGAGGGCAAGCAGCGTAGGGCGCATTTCATCGGAAAGCAGTTCGTGCAATATGTCTTTTTGGTCTTGGGTGAAATTGTACAACTCAGCCAGTTCATCCACGGTTTTGCTGTTGACGGTGATATGCAGGATGTATTCAGTCTGCTGCTCCGGGTCGGGGTCGTCCTCGGTGGGTTCGGGAGTGGTGTCTACTTCTTCGACCTCGTAGGTGATCTCGTGCATAGCCCAAAAGGCGTCTTGAATACGCTGCTTTTGGGCGGCATTGATAACGATAACGTCGCTATCGGAGTTAAGGTTGGTATGTACCGCAAAGATAGCCAGCACCTCCGGCCAGTAGCTTGCCCATGTGTGACCGTCCTCGTAGTCGTAGGTGATGGTGGTTTCGCTGCACTCCGGGTGGGCGGATACGATGTCATTGATGGCCGCGCCAAAGTCGGCGTTAGTGTCGGCAACGATTTCGGCAATAGGGATGCTGTTGGGATCGCCGGATTCATCGGCAAACAAGATGCCCATGGGCGAGCCGATCACCGCTGCGGCTGCGCCAATGACCATCGCCAGCACCAACACCACGCCGCCTGCGCCAAGCAGCGCCAGCAGCGATTGCGCGGCGCGCCGCACAGTTTGGGAGAGCAGGGCTTTGATTTTGGCTGCGATATAATGAACGCCACGGCTGATTACTTCAACCGCGGCTTGTTTATTGCTGATTGTGGGCAGTTTGGGTGCGTGGGTAACGATGGGAGCGGTATTGCCCGCCGCTGTGGCAGTCGTCTGCTTTTGCAGATAGCGGCGCACATCCTCGCGGGTCAGGTGCTGCCGCTTTAAGCGCTGCTGCATTTGGACTCGGCAGGGCGGCGGTGCCGGTGTGGCCGATGACGGCACAGGGGCTTGCGGCGCTTGTGTTTTGGCTGCGATGGCCTTTTGCCGGAAACGCTGCTTTTTGAACATTTCCCTGCGCTCGGTCTGCGTGGGAACAGTGACTTTCTCTTTTTCAATCAGCTTTGATGCAGATTGGGTGCTGCCCTGCAAGGTGAGATTTTTCCGCTTCTCCTGCATTGCACGAAACTTGCGGTAGCTCATGCGGGCGGTGCTTTTGGCGGTGTTGCCTGTACGGGCAGCCACATCGGAAATGCCTGCTGCACCTCGGTTTGTGCGTATTCTTCGGGGGATTCCTGCCGCTGCTCGGCGGTGCGTTCACCTTGCGCCTTGGCCCGCATAAGTGTTTTGCGCACAAGCTGCTTGCGCTTTGCCTTAATTCCGGGCATTGTCAATTACCACATCATCCAACTGGCGCGTATATTCCGGGTAGCGCAGTTTTACGGCTTCGTACATATACGGCGCAAAGGAGCAGTCGAACAGGTCATACGGTGTACAGGATTTGTCATCGTATCCATTCCAAAGATTATAGGCAAACCGTGTCAGCTTGGTTGTGCCGTTGGTCTGCCATCCTGCGGCCAGCGATTCCGGCTTGATTTCGTCCTTTTCAAAATTGAAACAAGCGTCAATGTTATTCCGAAGTGCGGGTACTGCTGTCAAGATGTAAATCAGTGCGCGGTGGTAGCTGTCCATTGCCTTGCAGCGGTTGAGGTGGGTTAAGTATGCCCTACGGTGGGCAGGGGTCATAAACTTAGGTTCGGTCATGGTGGTGTCCTCCTGCTTTCTTTATATATGAGGTTATATTTTTGAGATTCTAAGGCGGGCGACACCCCGCCTTTTGTTTGTGTAAAATCATGCTCTTAGCGTTCTCCGTGGTCGATGGGTTTGATTTTCAGCTTATTGCCATCGCGCTGGAATTGCTCGTACTGTTCAGGAGTGCATTTCATCGGCAACAGGCCGTGCGGCGTGGGGAGAAAGACAACAGGGTTATGATACAGCCTTTCATATAAGAAAACCTGTCTATCAGTCAAACTGATAAAGTCTTCTCCGCCATTGCCGCAGACCACAAAAGAACCTGCAAGAAAATCTGTATGTCCGTAAAGCCGGTTAGGCGGCAAACCGTCAATCTTCCCGGAGTCGTTGCAGATAACGCAAACGCTATCTCTCCACGGACGGCAACATTCAATATCACCGCCGACAAGCTCCTGCAATGCCCTTAATGTGTTGGGAATTGTGCGTTCCTCCGGGTATTTACCGGGCTGTACATACAGCACGCGGATTTCATTTTCACTCATAGGATTCACTCCATTTCACCGGGTTTAGTCGTGAGTAATTTGTAAGTCTTAGTATCCTTGGGCTGGGGGTTGTTGAAAGGGATAAGGCTGTTGCCCATTTTGATAATGCCCTCACCGGGCTGGGCCAGCAGCAAGTATTTTCGCTGCGGCTCGGACAGGCCGTACAACTCCACCACGCTGTCAATGTCCTTGGTCTGTCGCAGCATGACCACAAATTCGGAGTTTGCCAGCATGGCATAGGCGGTGTCATTGGTAAGGCAGTCCTGCACATTTTGCGTGATGCCGGTGGCGTAGGCGTTGTACTTTCTGAATCGCTTCCAACTTGTGTACAGGAAATTGGCGCTCAAAGAATCGCGCAGCAGCAGATAGATTTCATCAAAGTATACCCATGTGGCGGCCTTGGGGTCGTTGCGTTCGTTGCTCATAACGGCGGTGTTGATGTACTCTAGCATAGAGAGCATGGCAACAGGTTTTAACTGCTCTCCCAAACTTTGGATATTGAAGCAGATAAGGCGGTTGCTCATGTCCACGTTGGTGGGCTGGGCGAACGCTTGCATACTGCCGGTGGCGAAAATCCGCAATGCAAGCGCGATTTCCTTTGACCGTTTATCGCGCTGATTGTTCAGTGCCATCCACAAGTCCTTGATGGTCGGGCATGGCGCGGTATAGTGGGATTCCATCAAAGGTTTATAGATGTTTTCAAGAGCATCGTCAATCAGACTTTTATCACCGGCCAGAATATGCTCCTTGCCCATTATCTGCTCACACAGGCTCAACACAAATTCTGCCTTGGCAACATGGGGAGGAATTTTCGTTGCCTTATCGTATTTGAAGTCCAGCGGATTAAAGTGCGTAGCGCTGTCCACCGAGATATTCACAACCTCGCCGCCCAATTCCTGCACGAGGGGCGCGTACTCATTTTCGGGATCTACGACATAGAAACGGGCTTTTGTGAAGCGCAGGTACAGCATAAGGATTTCCAACTTAACAAACATGGATTTACCGCCGCCGGAGGTGGCGACAACCATCGCATTGCCGTTGACAAGGCTAGTGCGAAGCCCGATGATGAGGTTGCCGGTCACGGCGTTTCTGCCGTAACAAATGCCGCCCGGTATGAGAATTTCTTGGGTATTGAACGGTACAAGTGCTGTCAGCGATTTCGTCAGCATCGTGCGCACACTCTCGATGCGGCGCAAGCCGTAAGGCATGGCCGTGTCAAAGGCGCGTTCCTGCTGAAAATACAACTCGGTGAATCGGCAGTTATAGTTTGCCGCCGTGGTTTTCAGTGCATCGGTTTCCAACGCGAGATCTTCCAGTGTGTCAGCAAAGTAAGTGACGGTGAGTAGGCTCAAAAACATCTGCTGGTCGTTCTCCGTCATTTCTTTGCGGATGTTGGCAATGATGCGGTCCTGCTCCTGCGTCCGCTGCGGCACGGAGGAAGTGAAGTCCAGATTTTCCACGGATTTCTTATTGAAACGGACTTTCTCGGCATCGGTTTTCATCTGGGCATTGTCAATTTCCTTAAAGGCATCTTCCGTCTCCACCGGCTCAATGTCGATTGATAACACAATGTATGGCACTTGCTGAAGCAGTGCGGAGATAAACTTATCATCAAGCTGCTGCGGGTACTCGCTGATCGTCATGCACTTGGCATAAAAATCCTCGATTTCAATATGCTTTTTGCAAAAGCGGATGCAGTCCGGGGCGATAGAATCGCGGAAGTCCTGCCCCAGTTTGGCGCAATTATCAAAGTCGAAGTTAAAACGACCCTCCTCGAAAATGCGGAAAAACTTGTGCAGTACCTCCAGCCGTGCGCGGTTGTCCAGCGGCGTGACGGCACATTCCAAGGCGGAAAACGTGGACAAAAGATGCCCCTGCACCTGTACAAAGCGTTCGCGGGCCTCTTTTACGCCGGGTTTGTTCGTGGACACGATGATGTACTTATGCTGCACCACATTTCCATTTTCGCGGGCGTTGGCCTTGATTTGGCGGTTGCGTTCGGCGCGGAGGGCATCAAAGCCGTCGTTCTCGCGGTGGTACAGCACATCACGGGCAAAGGCTTTTTCATCCATGCGCTGGCTGACGATGCAGACTTGCATCCAGCAGTCGGCAGGGATGCCCGCGTAGACCGTGCCAAGCTGCGTTAGAATATTCTGCTTGGCCGCGTCACTCTGCATGGCGTAGTTGATGTCGCTGATTTGCCACATCAAACTGAACACATTTTCCGATTGCCAAACACCGTCTGCATAGATTCTGTCGATGGGGATGCTCTGCTGTACGGAACGGGGCATTTTATAGCTGCCGCGCGTTTTTCGCGTAGATGCGTACTCACTTAGTCTCAATGCTTATCACCTTTTTTCTTTTTGCAATATTTGTTTTCGGTTTTCCATAACCGCCAATCGTTTCTGATAACTGTGCTGTCTATTACAACAAGCAGGAATTTTTCAAAGGTCAGACAGTCATAAGTAAAAAATCCTGTTGCTGCAATCGGCGCAGCGGCCACAATGCAGACCCAGCCGCCGTTTCATGCCCCAGCAGCGGGGTCAGCCCCAAATAAACCGCAACTGCCACGGCAATGGCCGCGCCAGAGCAAATCATCTGCCGCAGATTCAGCCCCAAAAAGATTTCCTCTTGGTAATGGCGGATTTCTTTATTTATCGAAATTTGCATATTACAACCCCATCATTTCATGGATAATTCGGTCAGAGCCTTTGATAAGGCCAACCAATACGAGCATATTGAACACGGTTTCGGCAAGGTAGCTCCACACGATGGTAGTGGCCTCACCGCTGGCTACTGTCGGCGTACTGACAAATGCCGAGTAAATCACGCAGGCCAGCACAATGACCGCACCCTCTAGGCACACGCGACATAGCTTTTCAAAAACGATATGCCCACGGATTGTGTGCTTTCCCCGGCAAAAGCCGCCAGCGGCAGCGGAGCCAGCGCTGTGTACATATACAAACGGAAGAAGCGGCCATACACGGTAAGGATCATTACAAAGGAAAGCACCGTAATGAACAAGCTGCCGAGAATCGTTACGAGCCATAGCGGTATGCTGGCGAGAAATCCCACATTTTCGATAGCGGTCTGCATTTCTGCGGGCAGCGACACCATAGCTTCTGAGATACCGCCCATGCTGTCGGCCATATCTGTGACGATGCCGTTACAGATGGAAAACACATTCAGCATAATGTCCATGCCATAGCCTACAAGTGCTTTTGCCGCCACAAAGCGGAGAAAGTAATGGATCGCAGCTTCGGGGCGTTTTAACTCGTGAAAATTCATTGTGTTTTTGCATAGCGATATAGCAAAGAACAGCACGACCAGTGCATAGCCAATGCCAACCATACCATTGTGCAAGGTCTGCATCACGCTCCACACTGCGCCGCCCTTAAAAGTTTGGGGGCCGGTTGTCACCAGCCCCCATAACTCGCCCAGCTTTCCATTCCATGTGGAAAAAGCATTGTTCAGATTCTCAACGATCCAGTTTTGATTCAAGTTTTCACCCACTTTCAGATAAAAGAAAACAGCCGACAGAAATTCTGCCGACTGCATAGCTTAATTAAAAAAATTGTTTGTTATTAGGGTGTCCATTGTAGAAGCAACTGCATCACACACTTCATCAAAGCTGATGGTGGAAGCGTAGTCGAAATCTTTTCGGTAATTATCCCATTGCCTACGCATAATCTCGCTGTTTCGCACCGCTTCCACAATTGCTCTATAATCTTGCAAAATCGAATCAGAGCCTCGCTTACTGGCTGTAGCCATCAGTGCCGCCCCTAAAGCGGGAAAGTCTATATTTTCTGCTTGCAGTTTGGTAAGGATATAGACATCATAATAATCTCTTGGCCGGGTATTCTGGTCACTGCGAGATATTACAGTCTCCAGCTTTTCCGCCAGAATGGTGGCCAAATTGTATGCCATAACTTGAATATGACGATCTTCCAGCATCAACTTGTAGTCATATTGAATTTCGCGTGGTGTGATTTTATCGCCAGTAGTGATGTCCAGCTTTAAGGGGACTGCCATAGGCGGAAAATCGGCTGTCAAAGCTACGCGGTATCCAGTATATTCATCACCCTCCCGGATTTCACCAATGCTTTTGAATGTAAATGTGATGTCATCGTCAACCGAAACGGTGAGAATCTTCTCTATCATTTTTTGGACGGCATCCTGCGTAACTGGATAACCCTTTATGGTTGCATCCATATCCATTGTCGCTCTGGAGTTCAGCCCCACCATAGAGGAAATTAAAAAGCCACCTTTGATGATGTAATTATCCCGATACGGGGATAATGATACCCGCTCCAAGAATCGTTCCAGCATATAATTTTGCAGAACAAGCTGTGCGGAAATCTGGTTTTCTTTCGCCAGCTGTTTCATAATCGCTTTCAGCTGCATAGCGTTTTTCATAATAGTACCTCCAAATAAGGACGCAGCCGTTTTTCTACGCGTAGTTGATGAGCATATTCCGAAAGCAAAGGAATGTTCTTGTCTTTACGGCCAGCGTACCGTTTGAATGCATCTGTAATGATCTGAATATCCGTGTGGCTGATGGGCTTTAGAATTTCACATAGGGTTTTTTCTGCATTGTAGGCCCGGACTGTATTTCCGGCAGGGGTGTCAACCAGCGCGATTCCAAGACTGTAATAAGGCTCTTTCTTGCAAGAGCATAAAATTCCCGCTGCTTTTGGACTGGATGTATTATATCCATAGGGAAATGCCATGTGAAACTTGTGTGGTGTCCTGTCAGTCAAATCATGCAGAAACAGTGCGGTATCCAATGCAAATACACCACGCTTATATCGCTCTTGAATGGATACAAATTCATCCTCCCAACTTCCGGCAGTATATACCCCACGGGAGACCTGATCTAATCGGCCTGTATCGGCCAAATATTTCAAACTTCCGCGTGATATTCCGGCAGAAGAAATCATAGCAGCAGTTACGATGCCATTATTTTGGGAAGCCAACTCTATAATCTTCGTTGTAGATCCATAGCACACACCTTCTCTCGAATTGACTTTTACGCTAAACATTATACGCTTATTTAGCATAAAAAGTCAACGAGACGGCATCGCTTACAGAATCATATCCAAAATGTCCTTTGCAAAGTAAATGACCACGCCGCCGAAGAACGTCATAAAGCCTTGTGCCCGCTGGCTGGCATCGTGGCCTTTGAGGCAAGGCCGATTTGCACGATGCCGAACCCCAGCAGGATCGCACCAATGGCTTTGATAGCGCTGAACACAAAGTCGCTCAGATTGTTGATGGTCGCCAGCGGGTCATCTGCAAACGCAGGCATGGCCATAACAAAAGCAGCGGCAACCACCGTCGCCGCCACAAGATAAAGGCGCTTGATTTTGCGGTCAGTCACCTTGGTCGTATTGAGAGAAGTTTTCTTCATTTTCATAATAATTTTCCTCCGGGTGTTTTTCTAAGTAGTCGAGCTGTTCGTACATTTCTTCGGTGATTTCGGGTGCTGTCGCTGCGGCAACAGCGTCCATTGTGATAGTGACGGCGTCACCCATATAGTCGGGCGGCATTACATAAGGCTCACCTCCTGCATCGGGTGTATATTTTACATTCGGGTGGTGGAGCAGATTATACTTTTTGTCGATGACAGGGTCCTCGCTTCGCATCAGCAGCAGGCACTCATCGTCACGCATACGGCGAATTTCATCTGGCATACACAGTTCACGACCAGCGGTTTGCAGGCTGTCGCTGCTGCTGCCCCGGCTGCCTTTGCCAATGCTTTGGCTTTTGGTGCGTTCGGTTTCCTTGCCGAGAATTTTGGAAAGATATTCGTAGGTACCGTACTCGTTGCCGCCGAGGTAAAGCAGGGTGTCACAGTTTCCGATTATGCCTTCCCAATCGTCTTTGAACAGGCTTTTTAGCTGGGCGATGTTCTGCAAAATAATGTCGCAGCTGATATTTCTACTTCTGCAAACAGCAAGAATATTCTTGAAATTCTTCGGTAGTGCAACATTTGCAAACTCGTCCATCATCAGCCGCACATGAACCGGCAGCGCACCGTTGTATTCCGGCGTGGAATCTGCCAAACGAAAAAGCTGGTCGAAAAGCTGCGTGTAGAGCATCGTCGCAATGAAATTAAAAGTTGTGTCATTGTCGGGCAAAACAATAAATAATGCCCGCTGCTCCAGCCCCATACGCGGCAGGAACATTTCATCGCGCGAAGTCATTTCTGCAAACTTGCGGGAGTTGAACATGTACAAGTTTGCCGCTGCCGAAATCAAAATGGATTGCAGCGTCTTTTTCGCACCCAACATAAAAGACTTGAATTGCAGGACAGCGGGGTGCTGCGGGTCGCGGCGCTCCAGTTCTCCAAACAGCATCATCAAGGGGTTCTCGACCATTTCATTTTCGCTGACTTGGCAATTCAGAATCATATACATCAATGTGGAAAAATTCTGCTCACTGGCAGGGGCTTCGTACATGAGATAGAGAATCAGTGCGGAGATCAGCAGCACAGAAGAATCATCCCAAAACTTATCACCGCTGCTGGGGGCATCCTTGGGTTTGGTGTTGTTGACAATGGCGAACGCCAGCTTGATGGCGTCCTCATCGGTTTCGAGATAGGCCATCGGATTGTAATGGCCTTGAAAATGCACAAGGTCAAGCACTGTCACGCTGATACCTTTCGTTTCCATGATTCTGCCGAGGGTGCGTGTCAACTCCCCTTTGGGGTCCAGAAAAAGATAAGAGCCAATCAATTGCAGCGCGTTGGGCTTCACATAAAAGCGTGTCTTGCCGCTGCCAGATCCGCCGATTACGATAATGTTGAGATTATGTTTATGCGCGTGGCTGTCGGTGCTGAAGCGTACATTCTCGGTCAAGATGTAATTTTCTTTGGAGTCTTTGGTGTTGCGGTACTTGATGTTTAGTCTGTGGGCGCTGCCCCACTTGGCCGTACCATGTTCCGCGCCGGGGTGGCGGTCTGCTTGGTCGAGCATATAGCAGTAGACGGCCAACGGATAAAGCACCAGCACCGCCAGCAGAAATTTTGGAGTGCTGGCGCACCATTTCAATGCCATAGGATTGTTGAGAATAGAGCTTAGTACAACGGTGATTTCTGCCAGCCCCTGCGCCTGTTCAGTTGCCTGTGCCAGCGCTGCGGCAGCAAACAGCAGCGGTATCAGCAACAGCCCGTACAGAATAATTTCTGTGCGGCGGTCTTTATTCGGGCGCATGATGTTTAGCGGGCCTCGTCCCGCTGCGGTGAGCTTTGGCCGCGCTGCAAACCGAGTGCCTTTTCCACAGTGTCTCCAATAGTCACAGACAGTTCCCGAATTTCTTCCAGTGTTTTGCGTTCCTCACCGGGTGGAATGTGGGTGTCCATCCCGTCCAGTGTAGCGGCAGCGGTATCGGGCATCGGCAGGGAAAACCGCCCGCAAAACTCCACCGAAACGGCCATTGCTGTTTTTCGCAGATAAGGCGCTTGGGAGATACCCGGCGTGTGCTGCTCTGCGGTTGCAATGACGATTTCGGCGGGGCAGTCGTGCCAGCACTTCACGCTGCGGCATGGCCGTTGGGAACACAATCGCGTGTTGCTCGGCATCGTACCCGACAACGCCTCATTTTGAAATATGATGTTGACCGGGGAAAGCGCTCCAGTTCCTTGATGGCCTTGTCCATCTGCTCTGGCTTAATTTCAGGAATCGGATACGGCTTATTGCCGTAGGTCATGGACACATCGAAAATTGAGCCGACATTATAATAACCATTGACGCGCACAAGCTGCGGGATGCCTTTTGCCCCTTTGTTTACGCGCCGCCCGAATTTATCCCAGTCTTTGGCGGTCAATACGGCCCGCGCTTGCGGCAGGGTTTGCAGCACAAGTGCTGCATTGCCGGATGTGATATGACTACCAAGCCGCCCCCTGCCGTACAGATAGTCGGCAAGGCGCTGGCCATCCTGCACAACTTCCTGCAATACGGATTTTTGCGCCGCAATGGTTTCTTTAAGTTCGGCTTGCTTTTTGGCTTTCCACTCCTCGATGGGCAATTGCTGTTCGTACATTTATCGCTCCTCCTTCGCAGTAATATCCTGCACTTTTTCCTGCGCCTGTTCTGCCTTCTGCGCTGCATTTTTCAGTGCCATAATTGTGGCTCGCACAGATGGGCGTGGGTCAATATCCAAAGGATTCTTCCGCGCGTCAACAAGCTGTCGCCGGATTGACGGCGGGTTGGGTCTTTTTTTCGGTCTGCCGTAGTGACCTTGGGAATGGCATACCCAAGCTGCTCATAGATACGGTTCAGTTTGGCGACATCTTCGGCTTTGAACATGACGTCAACTTTTTCGTTCTGTGCCTTATCCTTGATGACCGCGAATAAAACGCCGTACTGCTTGGCCAATTCCTTAAACTGTCCCACGTCTTTGCTTTGCAGGGCAATAATTTTTAGTTCCTTTCCCTCCCGCAACAGACGGTCAAGGCTAGTTTTGCCTTTCACTTTAGGATTTTCCTTGGCATAGGCCAGCGATAAGGCCAGTGCATTTTTAATACCCAGCGCAGACAGCTTAATGGCTACTTCGGTAACCTGTAAGGCTTCCCGCACCATCTGATCGGCTGCTTCGCCTCCGTTGTTCATCTTGTTTCACCTCATTTCGTTCTTCCTGTGCGGCAAGTTCTGCTTGCCGTAGTTTTTCCTGCACCTCGGCAGCATCTGTTTCGATGTCGGAACAGATGTAAACCTCATGGCGCAGGGCTTTCATTTGCTGGGTCAGTGATTTGATTTTTTCTTCCCGCGCGGCACGTTCCGGCTCACGTTTTTGGCGATACAGAACTTTGCGCTGGCGGGCAAGCTGTTGGATTTGGACTTCTGCATTTTCCTTGTAGGCCAGCAGTTCATCCATAGTTTCAATATGGTTTTCCCATAGGAATTTCGTTTGCTGCTGGTATCGGCTGAACAGCAGAAAATCCTCACGCAGCAAAAAGTAGCAGCGCTTTGTTGCCTTGCCGTGGTAGGCTTTCCGCAGCAGGGCGCAGTAGTGATAGTAGCAAGCCATAAAGCCGGATACCTTCGGATACCGGCGCGGCAGCTTGCCGCGATACCTCGCCCGCTGCACAGTGGGCTGTAATTCTGTGGGTTGCCATTTCGGTTTTGCCGGGGCGTTTTCCTGCCGGTATTCTTGCTGCATTTCGGTGGGCATACGGTGCAGTTTATGGTAGTACTCCCGCAGCGCTGTTTCAGAAAAGCGCGGGTCGAGCCGGTCAACGCGGATATTTCGCTGGGCGTCTTTATGGCGCACAGCCATGTGTTCCACACGCGGGCCATATTTGACCGTGTAGCCCATGTTCTGCAATTCCGTGATAAAGCCATCAAAGCTGTCGGCGGCAGCAATAGCCTGTTCCACATCTTTGCGTACCATACCACGAATGGTAGGCTTGCCGGTCTGACCGCTTAGCCACTCGTCATAAGATTTTCCCTTGCCGTCCGTTTCGATTACGGACAGCCGATTCTCTCTGCAAAGTTCATCGGAAGTTTCGCGGATACCTTTATAATAGGTATTGAAATCGCTTCGGAACATTTTGCCGTCAGCATAGGACACAGAATTAACAACTATATGATTATGCAGATGCCCTCGGTCAAGGTGAGTTGACACAGTACATTCAAACCGATCTGCGAGAAAGCGTTGCGCAAACTCGCAGCCGATTTGGTGCACTTGGTCGGGCGTGGCTTCACCGGGAGAAAAACTTTGAATAATATGATAGGCCAAAATGTTGCCGTCTTTTACAGCTTGCGCCAGCGCTGTTTGGTTTCCATCATAATTTCATAGGCGTTTTGCGGTATGCAGTTAAATCCGCTTACATATAATTGGTGTTCGGTTTTATCATTGCTTTGGGTGTAACTAAGCAGCCTGTTCAAGTCCTCTGCACTTCGGCGCTCTGTTTTCTTTGGATTGCTTGTGTAGTCTAAACACAGATTCAAGTTCGACTTCACCTTGATAATTTTGGTATATGCCATATCAAAGACTATCCCTCACACAGCGCCACATATCTTCCAGTAGGCTTTGCGCTCTGTCCAACTGTGAAGCACTTACTCGGCCTGTCGCATTTGCAATGTGGGTCAACTGATTCAAATTGTTGCCGATGGCCGCCAACTGCTGGCGCAGCTTGTTGTAGCTGTTGGGTGGTGCGGGTTTGATTCTGCACCCCTCCACCAGCGCACGAACAAACGGCTCCATTTTCATGCCCGCAATTTCGCACTTTCCTTTTAAGGCTGCATATTCTTCCTCCGTGAAACGGACAGTCAACTGCTTTTTTCGTTTTGTGATAATCGCGCACCTCCTTTTTTTGTAAAATACGGCGGCAAAGTCCACGGGGTCTTAGGGGGGGCCCTAACAAGTGGTCGTTGCTGTCATGACAGCAAAATGACATGCTTGCTCGTACTGTGCCATAGGCACAGTACGCCGCCTGCTGAAAATCACCACGCAGTTGCCGCCTCTTTCGGGTCGCATAACGTTCGACACGACGAGCCAGCCGAAACATATTAACCCGGTCACGCAGCTGTATTCCATCGCCGTGACCTGTACACCGTGCTGCATGAGCCGCTTGAAAAAGGAGTACAAGTGGCGCTCCTTGCCGCTGATCTGCCGCATACGGCAGATGTAAACGCGGTCAACTTTTCCACCCTTAATCTGCTGCATCATATCGCGGTAGCCGGGACGCAGCAGCCAGCCGCCGCGTTCGTCGATGCTCCCACCGACAATATCACAGCCGTCATGCAGAGCCTGCATTGAGCAAACTTTATAGCTGTTCATTGTGCCATCGTAGTCGCCAGGAATTCTCGCGTACACCCACGCGCGGGGTCTTTTCTGTTCGTCCATTGTTCACCGTTCCTCATAAAACTTAGTTGTTCGCCCTCCTGCCGAAAGCGTTCGTCTATCTCACGAAAAGTTCGCCGCCAACTAAAACGTTCGGTGGGTTTATTCGGCACGTCCTGTAATTCAAGCAAAAGCTGCCAGAGTTCGGGGTGGTATCTGTAGAGATGCCGCAGTTCGCTGATTGACGCGTTCGGGCAAAACCAACAACCCCCGCGTTTAGTGAAGTCATACAGTGGGGACAGCAGCTCCTCAGCTGCGCACATAGACCTCGCTTCGGGTTCGGCCACATGGTACTTGTCCAGCAAAGAAATCTGACCGGGCTTTAATCGTGCCAGTCGCTTGGTTCATCTGCGGCGATGCCGATGTACTGCACCGTGTCCGGGGGCAATGCCTTCTGATATGCCTTGATCGGCGGCAGCTTGCAATCCCGCTGAATTGTACAGCGCCACTCAGAGGGAATCCCGAAAGCATCCCCTTGGTTTTTCCTCGTGTGACAACATGGTAAAAGCAGGATAGATAGGTCTTTTCGGAGCGCAAAACCCGTGTTGGGATGCCGCGCTGTTCAAAATACGGGATTGCCGTTTCGTGGATAAATCGGTTGTGTTCGGGCAGCTCGCCGGATATTTCCTCGCTGAACATGACCTCGCAATACACAAGTTCGTCCAGCGGTTCACCATGCTGCAAGGCCAGCAGCGCGGTGGCGATACTGTCTTTTCCGAAACTGCAACTTAAAATATGTTTCATGTTTTTTCTCCAATAAAAAGCGGGCGGTCCGCGTGGACCGTCCGTCTGATAAGTGTACTTCATTTTTGCTTATTCCTCGGTGTCATTATCCTCATCGGTGCGGGGAGCCAATTCCTTGCTGCGGGCACTCTTATAGATCAAAATTGCCAACCCTACAAGAGAGATTCCCGCAATCGCCAGCAGCAACCCCAGCGGAGAATTATCGCCGGTCTTAGGAATCGTCAGCAGCGGCGTGGGGGGTGCAGTGGGTGCAGCGGGCGCTGGGGTCGTGTTCGGCGTTGGCTGCGGGGTATGGTTCGGGGTCGGCGTGTTGTCGGGGGTAGGTGTCGGGGTGTCCTCGCGAGCATCTTTCATTACCACGGTCTGAATCTCGCCGGTGGGCAGAACGGTAAAGTCGATACTTTCTGCAACCTTGTAGCCGTTGGGTGCGGTGATTTCCGTCAGTGTATAATCTCCTGCGGGCATCTTTTCCACATAATGTGGCTCGTTTGTGGAAATCCAACGGTCAATCTCGGTGCCGTCCTTGTCCTTGATAACCAGTTCTGCACCGGGAAGTTCTTCGTTGGTGGTGATGTCTACCTTGGAAATTTTCACCTTGATGGTATCATCAAACATTTCAAAGGTCTGCACCTCACCTGTGGGCAGCACCTCAAACTCCACGCGCTCGGCAACGGCATAGCCGTCCGGGGCAGTCACCTCGGTCAAGGTGTACTTGCCAGCAGGCAGCCTTTCCATGTAGTGCGGTGCATCGGTAGAAACCCAGCGGTCAATTTCGTTGCCTTTTTCATCGGTAAGCGTAAGTTCTGCACCGGGAAGTTCTTCGTTGGTGGTAAGGTCTTTCTTGGAAATCTGCACCTTGGTAATATCATCCTGCATAATAACGGTGGCATCGTCCAGCAGTTCCAATCATCCCACTTCCAGAACAAAATGTTCTTGGTGGTCAGATAGTAGACCTCACACTCCTCCAGCGGATTGCCGCCCTCGTCAGTTTTCTGAATCAGGCGGAACGTAATATTATCGGCCAGTGCGTACCCATCAGCGGCGCGGATCTCCGTCAGTGTGTAAGATTCACCGAAATGCAGCCCGGTCACGCGATGCGGCTCATCGGTGGACACCCATGTGGTTACGGTATTGCCGTCCATATCCTTGATAGCAAGGGTCGCACCGGGCAGTTCCTCGTCGTTGGTAAGATCGCGCTTGCTTACCCACATTTCCGTAGGCTTATTGGAACAAGTGTTATCCAACACCATGACAGCTTGTCCGTCATAGGTGAAAGTAACCTCCATCGGCTCCTCGTTGACGTAATAGCCGAGAGGGGCGCGGAGTTCCTTGACGATGTAATTACCGCTGTTGGTGGTGGCGTCCTTGCGGATGCTGCTGCCGTAATACTCGCCGCGAATAGGAATATCGCAGTCAAAATAGGTGTAGCCGTCTGCGCCAGTTTCGGGGCTGGTGGCGACCAGTTCGCCCGCTGCAAACAGCAGTTTTCCGTCCACACTGTAAATATCGTCGGCAGCGTACAGGTTGAATACCGCACCCGCAAGGTATTTGCCGGTTTCGCGGTCAACTTTGTAAACACCTACTTTGGCCTTTTCGCGGTCATTGTAGAATTTTAAGGTCTGCTGCTCGGTGAAATCTGCGTTGGCATCCTTGCTGCGCACGACCTCAAAACTCTGGGAAGATGCAGCGCCGTCAACCTTGGCAATGCTCGTGGCCATAACCACATCGTTCAGTTCGTTATCCCATGCAAAGGTGACATCATAGCTTTCAGTGGTGCCGATATAGCCGTAAGGCGGCTTGGTTTCCTCAATGTGGTAGCTGCCCAGCGGCAGGGTCACACTGACTTCGCCAATCGTGCCGTCATGGATTACGGACAGGAAATCGTAGGTGCCTTGGTGCGGGCAGGGGCAAAGGCGGCAATGTCTGCGCTGCCGTCGCCGGTGGTGACTACGGCGACTACATCGCCCTTGGCATACCAGAGCGTGCGGTTGCCATAATTGTCGGTCTGCCGATCCTGCGTATAAATATCCTCGGCGGCGGTGATGGTATACTCCGCACCGGCCAGCGGGCGGATTTCATACACAAAATTGCCGTCCTCGGCCTCTCCGGTCATCCACGGGTCAAGTGCGCCAACTTCTGTTTTCCAGCCAGCTAAGACCTCGCCTGTTTTGCGGATCGTCAATTTCCCCAGTGTTTCATGGTTAGAGTAGTTTTCACCAATCACAAGGGTATCCATGCCGTTCTCGTTTTTGTCGCCGGTGGCTGCATAAATACGGTCTGTAGTGATTTCAAAGTCCACATAGTAGCTGCCATCGGCATCATCGGCAAGGACCCCGTTTTCGTACCCGGCAGAATCCAGCCATTCGTTGTAGAATCCGTTCGGGCCGGTAACTTCCACAATGCGATATTTACCCAGCGGAAGTTTTTCAGGCAGCGTCAAGATGCCCTCGCCGTTGGTGTAAAAAGTGGTTACATCTTTTGTCAGATGGCCGTTGAGGGTATCGGTCATCGTGACGAGCTTCGAATTGCCGTTGCTGTCATAACGGTAATGCCCCTGCTCGTCCAGCCAATAGATTTGGAAAGCGGTGTCGGGCAGCAGTGCCGGTTTGCCGGTTTCCTCGTCAATTTTTGTGATGCGGAGATAAACTTCGATTTCCTCGTCCAGTACCGTAAATTTCTGATAACTGTCAGAGCCTGTCATTACGCTGTCCTTGGGGGTGGCCATAGCGCCCCACGGGTTGTTATCCTGTTCGGGGTCAACGGTGACAATAAAAGGCTCAGCTTGGAACAGGTCGTGCGGTACGGTGGTTTCCACGACCAGATAAGTGCCATAGGGCAAGCCCTGCACACGAATATTCCGGTGTCATTGCTGAAGATCTCGGCAAGCTGGTATTCGTTGGCGCTGCCGGTGGCTGCCAGCCGTTGCCCTTGCCATTCTTGTTCTCACCTGCCGCCGTCAGAGTTTTGTTGTAGGCGGCAATTTCGTCAGCGTTGACCTCATAGGTCTTTTGCGATGGCCTGCGTTTCCGCAAAAAATCCCACTTCGGATGCTCGTTATCGTAGGTCTTATCAATGTAGGCATCCAAAATGCTTTGCAGGGTGTAGCTGCCGCTGCGGGTCTGCTCAAACTGTTCTGCTTTGGACAGGTCGAACACAAGGAAGAATGTAAAGCCCGCGCCCTCCAGTTCCAGTCCGTTGCTTTGGCCGCTGGAGGATACGATTTTGCTGATTTCTACATTGCCTTTGGCAACTTGGTCTTGGCTTTCGGCCAAAGCGTTATCCGCATGGATGTGGTAATTGGCGCTGTAACTGGTCTTGTCGATCTGTTCACCGGCTGCCTGTCGATTGTCGGCAAAGGTGGTCTTTTCTACATACCAACCCTCATCAGAATAGGCAGGCGTGATGTAGTAGTTATGCTCATCGACAAGATAGCCGTCTGCAAAGGACAGGTAATAGGCATCGTAAGTCCAAGAGCCATCCAACGCTTTACCTTTAGAGACTGTAGAAAACTGGTTCTTGTACACCCAATCCGTGTACTGCCCGCTGCCGTTCTTGGCAAGCGCGGCGGTCTGCCCGGTGGCTGCCTTGGTGCGGCTGTCCACGGTGGGATAGGTGCTGGAAACAGCAAGAGCGCCGTCACGCAGCGGGATAACCACGCCGGTGGAGCGCTCTACGACATAATATTTGCCGAGGTACAAATTGCTGAAGCACAGCCAGCCATTCTCGATTTTAGCGCTGGCTACAAGGTGGTCTTTTTTCAGAACGGGTAAATATCAGACACCCACTGCCCGCTGTTGTCGCGGATTGTGGTGTGCCAGATGGGATTGCCGTCTACATCCACGATTTTGGAGTAGTCCACCACGCCGGTCACACCATCGGGGTGCGTAATATCTTCGGCGGCGTAGAGGTCATACACCGCGCGTCCAGCGCGGCATCGCCGTGAGCCTGCCCGCTGGCAAGGGCTATGCCGTGGGCGGTGCTGCCGCCCACATACCGCACGGCATCAAGGTCAACCTTGGAGATGCTGATTTCGCCCAAGGTGCGGTCATTTTTCATAACGCCGTCTGTGGGCGTGATTGTGTAGCTATCCTCGTTGGCCGCCTTGCCGCTGTTGTCGGTGTTATAAGTGCGGCTGGAATTCTTGCCAGTGTCGTAAATGGTAACGGTGGTTTCTACGCCTGTACTGGTGACAAGTTTGGTGCCGCCTTTGTCGGCAGCGGCAATGTCGGCATTATAGTCAGCGTTGTCCAGCCAGATTACAGAATTGTCCTTATCCTTGGTGATTTCGATATAGTAACCGCGCTTGCCCAGCGGAGTGTTGGCCATGCCGGGATGATTGATGTCTGTCCAATCGCCAAAATAGCCTGTGGGCGCTTTGCTTTCCACGATGATAAACTTGCCCGTATTACGCTGGGTGTAGTAGAGAGTATGCCGCATGGAATCCGTGGTCGCATAGGCGCACTGTTGATGACCGCATAAGTGCCATCGCCTTGGCGCTGCACACTGTAAGTGTTGTAACCGCCGGTGGGCTGGTATTTGCCTGTTACAGTATCCCACTGGAAAATCTCATATTGCGCGTCGGCAGCAATCTGATTGCCGGTTTCGCTGTCGGTTTTCTTGATGTTGACCTGCAAGGACCATTCATCGTTTTTCATCAGATAGGCATTGTTGGAATTGGCCGGTACAGAAATGGTCTGGTTGCTGCCGTTGCTGCCCCAATACATTTCAAAACCGTATGGAACACCCACTTCCTCATAGCGGAATTTGACGTTCGCCAGTTCTGCCTTTGCAGATGCAACCGCATTGTCCACCATGCGCTGCGCCTCGCCCTGCAACTCGGCAATCGCAGCATCGCGGGCGCTGTCGGCGGCTGCATCGGCTTCGTCCTGCGTGGTGTAGGGGCCTACTCGTCCGTTGCGGCTGTCGGTGGTTTTGCTTACGGAGTAGTGCAGCGTCCAACTTGCAGATGCAGCACCGCCATTGTTTTGAAAATTGTCATCGTTGGTATGGCCAGCAGTGGTGACGGTCTGTTTATCTGCGGGAGAAATATTCCATGTGCCGCCGTCAATAGTACCGCTTTTGGTGATGGGTTCAATCTCGATGGTCGCGCCGTCCACTTTCTCGGTGGTTTTAAGCTGCACCTTGTTGGTGATGATACCGTAGTCAAAATCAAAGCTGCCGCTTGCGGTCTGCGCAGGGGCTTCCCAGTTGGCGTAAATTTCCTGCACGATGGGTTTGGGGTTCGGTTCGTCATCGGAGATTTCGGGGCCAATCACAGCCACAGTCTGCCAGCCCGCGCGGCCCGGCTGATAAATATAGGTATAGTAGCCGCGGGCGGATGCGTAAGTGTCTGTGCCCTCCAACAGCGTCTGCGCGGATCCAATAAGAATTTTGGCGGCAGTGCTGTCAGGATAATTCTCGATAATCTGCATCTGCGCATCTGTATAGATCGTGCGGCAGGAATCCAGCAAACTCGGCGCTTCTGCGGAGAGCGCAACCGGAGGGAGCTCCTGCATACCGAGCGAAAGCTGGGTTAAACCGCCCCAGATTCTGTACTGGTTGCCATAGTGGTCGCCGGGTACATACTGGTCTGCGCCAACCATAGAAGTATTGACATAAGTGTACGTTGGACAGTTCTTGGGCTGGCGTCTGCGCCGGGGGTGCAGCAGTAGGCGGGTTCGCCGTTGAACCAAATCAGCCAAGTGCCGTTGACCTTGGCAACCTTGGTGATCTTGCCACTTGTTACGTCGGGGATAGGGCGTTCGCCGTAGGCAGCAATACCGGCATCAGCAAACGGAGATGCCACCGTGTGTTCACGGTCAATGGTGACATACAGCGTTTTAGTCTGCGTGCTGCCGTCCGGGCCGGTGTAGACAAGCTGTGCGTTAAAATCGGCAGCGGCCTGTACATATACGCCTATGACGGCGGCAGAGGTTTCATGGTAGCTATTGTGCAGCAAGGCATCGGCATCAGTGGCGGGTTCGCCGTAAAAGTCCAGCAAGGTCACGCCATCCGGCAGGATCATGTCGGTGCTGCTGCCGTCTGCGGGATATTCGACCTGCGCCATAATGGGAACAATGGCATAGTCTGCGCCATCTAGCAGGGGCGCGGCCATGGTAAGGCCGTCATTGTCCAGTGCAACGGCAGTCAGATAGCTGCCGCCTTCTTCCAGCTGGCTTTCGGGCCACTCGGAAATGCCGATTTTGGTTTCACCAGTGGCAACCGGCAGACCCTCGCTGCCGATATAGGAGCCGATGGGTGCATCGGGCAAGTCAGTGTACAGTTCCGCGCCGACAACAGCAGCAGAGATTTCTTCTTCAGCGGGCTGCTCTTCTGCCGTTTCCGGGGTGGCTTCGGTTACATCCTCGCCGGGGTCGGGGCTGCTCTCGTCGGTCTGGCCGTTGTCTGTTTCAGACGGCTCGGTCTGCTGCTCCATCTGCGCGGTTTCCTCGGTGGGCTGCGGTGTGGGTTCCTCCGCAAACGCTGCACCGGGCAGCATGGAGCAGAGCATTACCGCCGCCGCAAACAGCGCGGTAACGCGGTGCTTCAATTTATAATGTGTTTCTTTCATTGTGAAATCCTTTCAAAACAGAGATTTTTTCACGAAAAAGCGCCTGCAAAATGCAGACGCTGCGGTTATCTTTCGGGGGTATCTTGGGCGGGCTGGGCTTTGGCTTTTTCAAATTTTCGCACTTGGTTTACAAAACCGTCCAATAGGCAGGTATGCGCTTGTAGGTCAGCGTAGTAACAGGAACGGTCAAATCCACGGCGATCCATATCTTTGATCGTGCGAATGGAATCTGCCCATTTTCTATTTGTGCGCGAAATGCGACCATCTCCATCACGGGTTTGAATGGCCGCTGCCAACACATATTTTGTGCGCTCCAGCCATATTCCGCCACTACCTGTTCAACAGCGCCAGCGCCCAGCCGCATACCATCAAAGCGCTGTGCAAGCGCTGCGTCAATTTCGTCCCGACACCTTTCATTCAAGTGGCAAGACGCATGGTACTGTGGCAATTCACCATGCTCACGGGCATAAGTGACGGACTGTCGATATACTTTGGGTGGGTTCTGCTGCTGTTCCTCTTTCAGCAAGTCATCTGCGCGGTCTTCCACGCACTGAGCCACAATGCTCATATAATCGGTTTCCAGCTTGGAAAAATCCTTATACACATCCGCCAGCGGCACGGGAGATTTCAGCAGCGCCCGCACCTGTGCAGGGGTGAGGTTCATTTCTTCCGTTGCAAGAATAATGTCCTCACGGACGCTGTACTCGTAGGCGTGATGTAGAATTTCTTCTGGCGGCTGTGCGGTCAGCCATAGGCAATAGGCGCTCTGCTCCACCCGCATTTTTTCGCAGAGCTGCTCCTGCAGGGTCATTCTTTTACCTCGCACACCAAAGAATTGGTTTCCAGCACATGACGCCAAAAATCGACCTGCCTGTCATAAGACATATTTTCATAGCAGACATCAATCAGCGTTGCATAAAGCTTTTCCTCATCTTCAGGGGAAATGGCAAGAGAAATATTGTTTTGCGAACAATAACACAGGTAATCAACAAGGTCGCCCATAGTATCTGCACTGCTGTTCTCCAATAATTCTTCCCACTCGTGCGGAAAATCGAGATCTTCCAGCACAATATCCACCGTGTCGTCACACATAGGAATGCTTACGGTTACTTCCTCTCCCGGATGCTGGCTGAAACAGTCCAAAATGGGTAAACAGCCAGCGTGTCCGGCTGCATCTGCCAGCGTGTTTGCCAGCAAGCTCATCATTTCATCGTGCGTCATAAAATCCTCCGAAGCAGATAAGATCCCACAAAAATTACGACTGCATACTGAATAAATCACTTCGTGTATGCAAATCATTCAACATCTCTCCATTCCAAGGAGTTGTTTTCAAGCATATCTTCCCAAAATACCATCTTCCGTCCATGTCCATATTCTCATAGCAGATTTTGAGCAACGCAGTAAAAAGAACATCATCGGCACTTGAATTTTCGGATTTGCTTTTGTTCAGATAATCGGCAACGTCTCCGATCGTTTCAGCACCGATTTTTTTCAGCAATGGTTCGCACTCTTCCGGCCAGATTTCGCTGCCCACCGGCATGATGCGCATAACAGCGTCAACAGGATACTCTATGCGAGTTTTATCTTCCTCGCACTGTGAGAAACCGTCTATAACGCTAATACAGCCTCATACCTTGCCTTTGTAAGCAGGGTCAACGCTAATTCTTCAATAAGTTCGTCATAAATCATGTTTTCCTCCAATAGAAAAAGCGCCCACAAAAGTGAGCGCCCAGATAAAATATTCGGTTATGAGAACACCGGCAAACTTCCGTTTGCTGCATCCGTTTTCAGAATGGTGATCCAGTTGCTTTTGCCGTAGAGAAACCGCACGATATGCACGGTTTGCGTGGCATCGTCCACCGTGTAAAACGCAAGGTAATTCATAACGATGGTGAAGCGGATTCCCCATAGGGAAAGCAGTTTGTCGGAAACGACTTCAAATTTGTGCGGGAATTCTGCCAGTGCTCCGATTTTTTCGTCGGCCACATCCAACAGCTTGTCGGCGGCAGTTGGATTTTTCAGTACAAGGTCGATATAGTCGTAGGCGTTCGCCATATCGCGCTCGGCGGCTTGGGTGACATGAATGTTGTATTTCATCTGCGCTCCCTGCGGTGGCGCAAATCAGCCATAACATCGGCAAAGGGGCGCGTGTTCCCGGCTTCCACGTCGGCAAGGCCCTCTTGCAGCTTGCTGTACAGTTCAATGCGGCCCGCCATTTCCTCGTAGGTTTCCATGCTCATAACGGCAAGGTCGCCCTTACCGTTTTTGGTAATAAAGACCGGCTCGTTGTAGGCATGGCAGTAAGAGGAAATGTCATTGTAGTTGTTTCTCAAATCCGCGCTGGAACGAATGTTCGGCATAGATAGCACCTCTCTTTCATACAGAAATTATATCATAATTTGTGTATGAAAACAAGTAGGAGTTTTAGTTGAATGTGACAGTCCAGTAGGTATACTGCCCCTCGGCGGTGGAGCAAAACCAACAGGCCACACCCATGCTCGTAAAGCTGGCGTTGGTGATGTTGGCATAGTGGGCAGGACTGTTCTGCCAATAGCTGCATACGCTGCTGGCCGAGCCGATAGGACCGGCTGCGCAGATTTCGCTTCGGGTGGTCATGCCGCTGTGGTCGAACGCACCGCCTGCGACAAAGCTCTCGCAGCGGGCATCTGCCGCCGCGCTCAGCCCGCCGTCCATTGCCAGCGGGGATAGTCCCGCCGCCGCACGGATGGCGTTGATGTTCTCCTGCACGGCCCAGTATGCGCTGTCGCTGCTGTCGATGCTCCACCATTGCTCCGTACCGGCTGCAAGGTCAAACGGCACCGCACCATAACTCATACTAACCTGTGCCGGAGTGGCAGCTACGGTTTCCTCCACCGGGGCTTGCGTGGGTTCTGCGGTGGGGACTGCCGTAGGCTCTGCTGTCGGCGCGGGCGTGGGGGCTGTGTCGGTTCGGGTGTCGGCGCAGGGGTTGCAGTCTGCGCAGGTTCGGCAGTTGCAGCAGCTTCCACCGGCTGCGCAGTTTCTTCGGTGGCCGGTGAGATTTCCACCAGTGCAGCCGGTTCAGCCGCAAGAGTTTCATCCGCTGCCGCTGCACACCCGGACAGCGCCAATACTATGCCCAATGCAACAATAGATTTTTTCATAAAAACTACTCCTTTCATCCTTGGGGTGGTCGCGTATACGATTGGTCTTTCTGCCTTTAATCATAGAATTTATCGCTCCCCCTGTCCACGCTGTCGATTATCGGTCTGACACTGTTGTTCCGGCTCGGTGTCGGTCACAATGTCTTTGTCGTTCATGTTCAGCAGTCCCTCCAGCACCGCAAGACGCTTACTCTTTTCAGTCAGTTCTGTTGCCTGTGGAAATGGCCGCTTGACTTCTTCCTCGGCGCTGGCAAGCTGCTGTTCCAACTGGATTTGCATATTGCGGGTCTTTTCAATGCTCGGTTCAATACCATTTGCCAAATTGGAAAGGCGTGTCAGATTGCCTAGCACATCAGCTCCCAGCTGAGTGCTATATGTACCAGAGCTAGCCAATCTTGCATGGTACTCGTTGCCAAAAGGCAGATGTTGGATTTGCAGTTCCATACCCTTGAAATACCCGATAGGTACGGGCTTTTCGCTATTCAGTGCCAAGCCCAGCAGACCTAACAGGGCTTTCCCCGCAGGTTCTTTTTCGTAGTAAACTTTCTTTTCCAACTGGATACAGAAAACATCTTTGCCGTCCGCATCCACTACGGAGTGTTCCTTTACGGTGGCGGCGTCTACCGTGGCATTTTCAATCTGTTCTTTGCATTTTCGGATTTCAGCCGGGAAGCCGATGGCAATTTTGTTCTCCAGTTCATAACGCTGGCTGTCATGGGCAGCTTTCAGTGTTTTAAGACGGGTCAACTGCACGTCCAAGTCCATCTTTTCCTTGATAAGCGGATTGCCTGCCGCCAATGCCTTGACCTCGGCATAGGACAGCGCGGCCTCGTCCATATCATTGCAGCTGCGAGCCGGAGATTTTGAGGTCATGATCTGTCCGATGAATTTCTGCTTATTCTCGATAAGCTGCCATGAGTAGGCATCAAATGTACCTTCGGTGACATAACGGAAAACATAGACCTCCTTATTTTCATTGCCCTGTCGTAATATTCTGCCCTCACGCTGCTCAATATCAGATGGCCGCCACGGTACATCCAGATGGTGCAACGCAATCAACCGCTTTTGGACATTGGTTCCGGCTCCCATTTTGGCCGTGCTGCCCATCAGCACACGCACTGCACCGCTGCGAACTTTTCCGAAAAGTTCCGTCTTGCGGGCATCGGTGTTCGCTTCATGGATGAAGGCAATTTCTGTTTCGGGGATTCCGCGCTCGATCAGCTTTGCTTTCATGTCATCGTAGACATTGAAAAACGCCTGCCTTGGGCGTGGACAGATCGCAGAAAACAAGCTGCGCACTGCGTTGGGGCATGGTCTGCTCCCATATCTCAAAAATTTTGCCCACACAGATATTGACCTTGCTGTCAGGATCGTCGGGCAAGTCGGGGTCGATCAAGCGCTGATCCAGCGCCAATTTGCGTCCGTCGTTGGTGATTTTCAGCATATTGTCCTCATAGGGCTTTACCATTTTATTGCGGATCTTGTCGGCCCGTTCGCCCAATTCCGTCACCATCTGCTTTTGTATTTCAGAGGGCTTTAGCTGAATGTTGGTCGGCTTGCCGCCCACAAGAGCAGGGACAGGCAGTTTCAGCATATCTGCTGTTTGAATGTCAGCGCATTCTTTGAACATTGCCATAAGTTCCGGCAGATTGAAAAAACGAGCAAAGCGTGTTTTTGTGCGGTAGCCGGTTCCCTCCGGCGCAAGTTCGATGGCTGTGACGGTTTCGCCAAAGGTGGCCGCCCAACTGTCAAAGTTTGCAAGGCCGTTGCGTTCCAAGGTGTACTGCTGCAAATAGCGCTGCATGGTATACAGCTCGGTCATGCTGTTGGAATGGGTGTGCCTGTGGCAAACGTTACGCCCCGCGCCCCAGTGATTTCATCAAGGTACTGGCACTTCATAAACAGGTCACTGGCCTTTTGGCTCTCGGTGGTGCTGATACCCGCGATGTTGTGCATCTTTGTAACGGTCATGAGGTTCTTGAAATTGTGTGCTTCATCGACCATGAGGGAGTCTGCACCCAGTTCCTCAAAAGTCACCACATCATCCCGCTTCGGGGCGTCCAGCAAATTTGACAGCTTGGTTTTCAACTGCTTTTTCTTACTTTCCAACTGCTTGACGGTCAGACGGCTGTCGCTGTTGTCCATGCTCTCCAACTGCATCTCCAGTTCGTCAATTTGCTTACGGATAAACTCGGCTTTTCTGGCATCGGAAAGTGGAATCTTTTCAAACTGGCTGTGACCGATTACCACAATGTCATAGTTGCCGGTGGCGATTTTGGCGCAAAACCGTTTACGGTTTGACTTTTCAAAATCGCGCTGCGTTGTCACCAAAATGTTTGCGTTGGGGTATAGCTTCAGCGCTTCACTGGCAAATTGGCCTGTCAGATGATTTGGCACGGCGACAAGTGTTTTGCTGCATAATCCCAATCGCTTTTTCTCCATCGCGGCGGCGACCATCTCATAGGTCTTGCCTGCACCGACAACGTGCGCCAGCAGTGTGTTGTGCCCGTACAAAATATGTGCAATGGCATTGCGCTGGTGGGGCCGCAGTGCGATTTCCGGGTTCATACCGAAAAACTGGATGTGGCTGCGTCGTACTCACGGGGGCGGATGCAGTTGAACTTTTCATTGTACAGCGCCACCAAGCTTTCCCGGCGCTCACGGTCCTTAAAAATCCAGTCTTTAAAAGCATCTTCTATCATCCGCTGCTTGGCCTGTGCTTCTTCGGTGGCAGGACCATTGAGTTTATGCTGCTCCTTGCCGTTTTCGTCATAGATTGTATCGTAAATTTTGGTGGCCCGCAGGTTGAGTGCGTTCTCCAACAAATGATAGCCGTTGATACGTTTTGTGCCGTAGGTGTTCGTGACGCGGATATTATCGTTGCCCTGGCTCTTGTTGGAAATATACCAGTTATTCAGATATTCATTGTAACGGACAGCTATTTTCTGTTCGCGGTAGGTTGACTGAAAAAGTTCATCGGCAAACCGCTTGATGATTTCCGGCCCGATCCATGTGACACCCAACCGAACCGTTATTTCGCCCGCCGTCAAGTCCTTGGGCTGCACCTGTTCCAACGCTTCTACATTGATGCGGAATGCCGGGTCTTGGTCGGCTGCAACATGAGCAATACGCAGCTTTTCGCGTACATTGCCGGATAAATACTCATCCGCCATAAGGTAAACAGGGCTGCCGTCCTCCTGTTTGCGGAAAGGCTCTACAAAAATAACGCCCGCCAGTTCCTTGGCAAGCGTCGCTTCATCTTTCCCGGTAAGGTGCATCATGTAAGGCATATCGACCTTGGCACGTTCCCCGATGCTCAGTGCCAGAGCGTCCGATGCCGTGTCGGCGTGGTCGGGTATCTGTGCAGAGCGGATAGTCCTTTTGGTGAACATATCCGACTTGCTGATAAAGTTTCCTTTTTCATCGACATTTTCCAGTGAACACAGCAAATAGTAGCTGCTGTCATCCCGGAAAGACAACTCCGCGCTGCGGCTGTTGATTAGGCCGTGCTTGGCGCGGAAGGCATCATACTGGCGGTTAAGCTGGCCTTGCAGACGGTGGATTTCCTCGTCCGACAAGTCCTGCAACTGCGCATCGATCAGAGCGCGGGTGGTATCGCGCAGTTCCACCAGTTTGCGGATACGCTCGGCAGAGGCTGCGTTGGGATTACATTCCCGCATGACTGCGCCTTCGCGGTAATAGATTTTATCGTCCTTTACCGTGTAGCTGAAATTACGCACTAAGGGATCGGCATCAATGTACTTGGTATCCTCGCCGCTTTCCTCCTGTATGGGAATTTCGGCTTTTGTCAGCATGGCGGTCAAGTGCTGCATGGCAGTGTCGATTTGCGTTTCCAGCAACGGCTTTCCGAAACGGTCCACCGCATCGGGGTCTATCGGCTGACAGGTGGAAGTCGGGCCATACGGACCGGAGACTATCTCCATTCTGCCGCAAATCATTTCAGGGTGCTCCACAAAGTAGCGGTTCATGGTAATGCCGTTGGCATCTTCTGCAAGGTGCAGCCAAGGCTCGTCCTGCTGGCGCAGCGTATCGCGCTTTTGCAGAAAATTACATCCGTCATAATTTTAGTGCCGCTGCCCTTGAACGCATTGTTGGGCAATCGCACCGCACCGATAAGGTCGCAGCGCTCGGCAATGTACTTGCGGGCACGGTCATCCTTTTTGTCCAATGTGCCGCTGGAGGTGATGATCGCATGATGCCGCCGGTGCGCAGCTTGTCGATGCTCTTGGCAAAGAAATAGTCGTGAATGGGAAAATGCAGCCGGTTATACTGAGGGTCATTGACTTGGAAATTGCCGAAAGGGACATTGCCAATAACGCAGTCAAAATAGTTGTCGGGGAGAAGCGCATTTTCATAGCCGGTCACTTGGATATTGGCCTTTTGATATAGCTGCTTGGAGATGCGGCCTGTGATGCTGTCCAATTCTACGCCGTAGAATTTGGCATCGCTGCTGCCAAAATGTCCGTGTGCGAGAAATGCGCCTGTGCCCATGCTGGTTCTAGGATTTTTCCGCCCTTTACGCCGAAGCGCTCCAGTGCACGTAGATAGGGTGGATAACGGTGGCAGGGGTATAAAACGCCGTCAGGGTGCTGCTGCGGGCAGCTTCGTATTCGGATTCAGACAATGCTGCTTTCAGTTGGCTGTACTCGTTCGACCATGTACTTTTGTTCGGGTCGAACGCATCCGAAAGCCCGCCCCAGCCCGTGTACTGTGCTAAAATTTTCTGTTCATCCTCAAAAGCAGGGCTGCCGCCGTTCGCTACGCGCTGCTCAATTTCTTTCAGCTTTTGGATGGCGGCAATGTTGGCTGCAAACTTTTCGCGCGGTGCTGTCGGCAGGTTGTCCAGATAGGGAGCTTCATAGGTAATGGGTTCACGGTGGTAAGGTTCATCTTCTGCTGAAAGCCGTTCTGCATCCGCCATAACCTGTGCCACAAAGGGGCTGGGTTCCTCAACGATTTCACCCACGATGGGTTCAGCAGTTTCTTCCGGCTGCTCTTGGCGGCTTGGAACTTCCGGGGCGGATAGTGCTGCATTTTTGGGGTTGGCAGCAAGTAGCCGCGCAAACTCCTCGTGGCTGACGGCACGGCCTACCAGCGGGAAACTTTCATCCCGCAGATGAATGTTTTCCCTGCCGATTTCCTCCACGGTAAAGGGTCTGGCATCTTCCAGATAAACCGTGCTGCCGATAGCTACAGGTGATTTTTCGACTTTTCTTGTAGTCGGATGATGCTTTTCAAACTCTGCTTCGGCGGTATTGATGAAATCCGAGAAGGCGCTGTTTTCAATGCCCTGCGCAGCAAGCTCGTGGTTATCTTGGAAGTAGTCGATATGGACAATGTTACCGTCAACCTCATAGCGGATTTCGTTCCGCAGAAGATTGGCATACACTTGGATCTCGTGCTCATCGTCCTCGGTGGTAGAGTAAGCAAACTCCACGCGGGTCAAGTCGGAGAAATTCGGCTCGTTTAGCCCTCATTCTCGCAGAAATCCGTGATGGCGTGTTTTGCATGGTCGAGGGCGGCATCGTTCGCTGCGCGGGCGGCTTGCTGTTCTGCTGCCCATGCCTGATAGGGGGCTTTTTCGGCATCGGTCAGATACTGGTCGTTGTAAACTAAAAGCCGCAGGCGTTGGGCAACCTCTTTCCACTTCAAAACGCGGCGATACTCGCCGTCCTCTGTACGTCGGGTGAATTCAAGATTTTTGCCCATGTGGTTAAGAAAGCCGTGCCCACCATCACGGAAGAACCATGTGCCGCCGCCGATGCCGTATTCCTTTTTCAGCCAGCGGGCTTGATTTTCCTCGATAGGAAGTACCTGTGCAGAGAGATATTGCTGAATACGGAATTTGCCATCTTCAAACCCGCTGCCTCTGCACAGCACATCGGTAATGTCCTGCTCCGTAATGTACTTGCCGGATGCGTCAATGACGGGCTCGTTCCACTTTTTGGCTTCTGCCGCAAGGTCGATATTTTTTGCTTGCTGCTCATGGCTCGGCAGCCCTGCCTTTTCAGAATCTTCGGGAGTAAGAGTAAGCTGCTCCATCTGCTGCTGCACGGGTGTAGCCTTGATGGGAACCATCAGACGCCCTTGCCCGATAAGGTCAGCAATCTTTGCGGCAACAGCATCCCATGTCAGATTGACCTGTGCTGTTTTGGTAAGATAGTTACCCTCCCAAAGTTCAAGGTACATATCATGCCGGATAAAACCCACGGTATGGTCATCCACGAACAAATATGTATAAATTTGCTTGTAACAGTGCTTGCAAAAGGCGCTGCGCTCGGAAAGGTCGGGATGTTCATTGAAATATTCCAGAATAGCCGCATTGTCGGCACGGCTGGAGGATTCTTTCGCCAGCAAGCCTAGAATCAGTTCATGCTCAGCGGCGGCAAATCAGAAATGGGTACAGAAAAAGCGGAGGGCGTGGTATCGCTCTCCGCTTGGGGTTCTTGTATTACAGGCTGTAAATCTGCTGCATCGCCAGTTCCTCGGCTTGGCTCTGCAAGGCGTTCATCCACTGCGTCCAGCCCATCGGGTCTGTCTGCCGGTTCGGGGCGGTGCTCTGCTGCATCAGCGTCTGCATCGTCTGCTCGATTTGCCGGTGTACTGCGTTGTCCATCTCCGCCAGATGCGGGTACAGCGTTCCCTCCAACAGCATCTCGTCGAACACCATCGGCGCGTTCTCTCGCAGAAAATTCCGCCGCAGGCTGCCGTACTTGCCGATTTCCGGCATCGGCGGCTCGTTCAGCGTCAGCGCCGGGATTTGGTAGCCGTTCACCATCATGTACTCCATTGTTGACCTCCTTGGTGTTATTGGTTTCTTCCTGTTTGTCACCATAATAGCGGACTTTTTCGGCGCGTGCAACACTGTCAATTTCTCTCGTGATGCTTCCGATCTGCTGCATGAGAGGCCGTGCCGCCTGTTGGCAAGCGCTGCCCAAACACAGAGCAATGCGGTTTGTATCAAACTGGTTCACAGACTCAAGGCAGACAGGTCCAGCCGCGCAGTATCCACGCCGCACCGCAGCGCGGCCATATACAGACAGCTTTGGGTGATAAGCTGTATAAATAGCTGCCGCTGTTCGTCCGGCTTGGCCCACTGTAAGCTGCTGCCGTCTATGGCTTTTCCCAGTGCGGTTGTGAACATGGCGCTGCGCTGGGCAACGCAGGATGTAGAGAGCATGAGGAGGGCGCTCTGGATGCTGTCAGCGTGATTATCCGCTACGATTTTATCCCAAACAGGCCGCCAGTTCTGGTCTGTAATGACCCACGGCAGCGCTTCGGGAATCTCTGCACGGGGGATGGTATCTGAAATGTCAAACAGATACCGCAGCCGGGAAGAATTGGCGCGAATGTCAAATACCGCGATACCGTGCGCGCCGCGCTTGACCCAGCGGCCCGCATTATTATTCCAGTAGGCTATGTCGGCCACGGCTGTGGCGGTGGGGCTTTGCTCGTGAATCAAAAGCTGGTTCGGGAAACTATAATTATAAGCAATGGCCGCTGTCCGCAAAAATGCTTTCCAGCGGTCGCTGCTCTCCGTGACGGCTTGCAGTTGCTTTTTGGCAAGCGCACGGATATTTTCGTATTTTGCCATAGGCTGCTCCTTATCGCTCGTGCTGTTCTGCTTTTGACGGTGTGGCATTTTCAAGTTCCGGCAACAAATTATCTACCTGCTTATACCCAATCGGCTGAACATAAAAAGCGTGTGTCTCGTTATCTTTGTGTGTCACAATAATATCGCTGACAGAGACGGAACGCATACTTTTGGCGTTTGGACGGTCATCCCGATTATGCCGTGAATAAATGCTGTCCAGCGTTTCCCAACGCTCCATCTGCCCCTTGTACACGAGTTCGTAGTCCTTTGCTCCGGCAGCGAGCCTCGCAGGAGAATACTCCATAAAAACAAGGTCTCGCCTGTTAGTTTGATAGATTTCATAAGGGATTTGCACTCGCTTTTCGCTGCGAAATCCCCACGGAAAATAGGTGTCTGAATCAAATTGGAGTGGCTCATCCAGTTCATCTGAGAATACAACTGGTGTCACTGGCCGCCCACAATCCAAGGAATCCAGAATTTCATCCTTGAATTTTTCCACGCTTGTGTAAGGAACGATTTCACCGATCATCCCGCCTGCACCGAGATATTCGATGTAGCCGACTACTTTATCTGTCTTTTCTTCCATTATCTTTCCAACCTTTCCCAAAAAGATAGTTTGTTCCCGTAGCGTTCATCCTGCGGGCGTACCTTTGCGGCGGGCAGTTCACCGCTTGCCATATCTTCGACTTGCGGTAGAAAAAGTAGACGGCTGTATCGGTCTGCCTGGTCTTTGCATAGGCCCACGACTTTATCACCATTTAGCCCGCAGATGAGAAATCGCCCGCGCACGGTAATTCCCTCGTCATTGACCTGCCTGTTATATTTCAGCCGGCTTTGGGCTTTGCTGCATATCAGCCCGATGCGAGGTGTGCCAAACGGTTTTAGAATTTGGCTTTCACCCTCGATTACCTCGGAAACCGCAGTCGCCGCACTGGAAAAACCCGCTTGATAAGGGCAGTAGCTGGGTTCAACAACTAATAATCTCGTCATCGGTGTCCCCCTCATCTGCTGCCGTGCTGGTGGGCGCGGGCGTAGTTTTCCAGCAGTTTTACGATAACCTGCTGCATCTGGTCGCTTGTAAAGCCTTTCGGAAAGTATCGTTCAACTTTTGCAACGGGAATCATAAGCTGCGGGTCGCGCGGCTTTACACTGGGCGGCTTGGCGGCCATAATATGCTGGATTTTTTCTAGTGTCAGTACGCTTTCCTTGCTGGCCTCCTTGAGTTTTTGTGCTTGAGACAGTGACGGGGTACAGCCCTCGGATTCCATATAAGAGAGGAAGTCCTCTTGTTCTTCTGGGGTAAGGTAGCTAAGTTCTACGGCGGGTGTCGTTTTCAGACGGCCCGCATCTACCATCTGCATTAAAGCTGGCGTGAGGTTGTTCAATGCAATAAATCTTTTTACCTGTGACCTACTTTCTCCTGCATCAGCTGCAACTTTTTCAGAAGCCCATAAATTCGGCCAACTTGGGCCGAATTGTTTTTTGACGGTCTACCGGCCTTTCTCTTTACAGCTTCCAGCTTCATCTGATACGCTTTCGCCTTTTCACTCGGTAGAATATGCTCCCGCTGACAGTTGCTATCCACCATCAGAATAATAGCAGTATCATCGTCATATCCCGCACGATGCAGGCATAGTCTCCACGCCCGCCCGCTGCTGGCATGACAGCGGCGGTGGCCCGCTACAATTTCATACCCACCATCTTTCCGGGGGCGGACAATGGCAGGGGTCATAACGCCGTATTCTTTTATACTGTCCACCATTTTGTCCATTTCGTCATCGTCACGGACTTGAAAAGGGTGATTCCGAAAGGGATGCAGTTCCGTCAGCGGCAAAATTTGGATTTTCTCTAATTTTGCGTCCTGCCGTTCCTGCTCGCTGGAAAAGAGATTATCGAGTGAGGGGAGTATGATGTTGCTGCCGTACTCTCTCATTTTCCGTCACCTCCTTGGCAAGCGCTTTATATGCCATACTGGCTGGCCCGTTGGCATCGTAGGTCAGCACGCTATGTGTACTGGCAGCGCTTTCTGCTGTGCGCGTACTGACCGGGATTTCTGCACGGTAAATTTTCAGCGCGTGACCGTAGGCACTGCGCAGGGCAGCACACACATCTTTGGATAGGTTGGTGCGCTTGTCCACCATCGTCAGCACAATGCCGTCAATATCCAACCGGGGATTGATACGGCGCTTTACTTGGTTGACGGATTTGAACAGGGACACCAGACCCTTGAGGGCGAAATGCTGCGCCTGCACAGGAATCAACACCCTGTCAGCCGCAACAAGCGATGCTACGGTGATGATGCCCAGCGAGGGCATACAGTCGATCAAGCAGTAGTCATATTTATCCTTAAACGGCTCCAATGCCTGTTCCATGATTTTTTCGTGCGCCATAACATTTACAAGGCTCACTTCCATATCAGACAGACCAATGTCGGAGGGAATGAAATCTACCTTTTCTTCATGGTGAATTACCACTTCTGGCGGCTTTTCGTCTTGATAACAGATTCCATTAGGTCGCTGATTGTTGCGCCGTTTTCGGTGCCCGCATAGCCGAGATAGCTGCTCAAATCCCCCTGCGGGTCGGCGTCCACCAACAGAACCTTGTAGCCCATCGCCGCCAGTGCTGTGCCAAGATTTACGGTGGTGGTCGTTTTACCCACGCCGCCTTTTTGGTTTGCAACTGCAATAGTTTTCATATTCCGCTCCTTTACCGTTCCATGCTGATAAGTCTACGAGCCGCCAGCAGATAGTCGTTATAGTCCTTGCCGATGGCCGGAGGTGTGTCCTGCACGATATATCCCCGTTCTGTCAGCCTTTTTGCCACAATTTTTGTAAAGTTCCTGCCGGGTTCATCACGGTCAAAGCAAAGTGCCACACGCTTAACTTCGGGATGCTGCTGTAAAAAGTAGTCAATCGGCTGATGGTTCAACCCGCCCAGCGCCAAGTAGTGGACGCTGCGCCACGGTGCATCATGCTTGTACTGCCGCAACGTCGCGCCGGACATAGCATCAATAGGAGCTTCGTAGATCTCAACGGTATCGCAGTTTTCCGATTCGGCGGGAATCAGAAAGCCATACTGTTTTTGGCTGCCCGCGACATCTCCGCGAAAGCTGCCTTGACAGCCGCGCTGAAAAGCAGAGCGCGGTACGCCGTTTTCATCTTTGCCCACAAAAACGCAGTTGCGATAGTTGCCGCGCGTAGTTTGGTATAGGATTCCACTACCCACACAGTAGCGCAGCACTTTCGGGCTGATACCGCGCCGCATCAGATAGGCCGTTGCAGCTTCGGCGTTCCTGTCCGCAGGCGGCAGCACAAAGGGGCGGGATGTCTGCTGCTGCTGCACAGGTGCTGCCTTAGCCGTCTGAACAGAGACCGGCATCGGTGTCATTTCGTTCAGCAACCGTACCGCTGAGACAAAATCCATGCCCTCGACCTTTACCAGATAGTCGAGTGCATTGTTGCCACCCTTGCTCTGCGAAAACCAGTGAAACAGCCCATTTGCGGGCGTGATAACAAGGCTGCTGTGCGTCTTGGTGCAATACTCCTTGTCCGTTTTGCGAACCAGTTCGCCGGGGTGATAGGCTTGAAGATACTGCATCACGCTGATACGCCGCGCAGCTTCGATATTTTTCTGATATTTGCCCATGATGACCTCCGATTTTTGAAATAAAAAGCACCTTGCCTGTGTGACAGGTAAGATGCTTACAAGAGCCGATATTCTCTTTTTCAGTTGGCTGCTTCTTCAGCAGCTGGAGAGGGGGTGTGGGGGAGAGGAACGCGCCGCAGCCCATTCCTATAAAAAGATACAGTTTCCCCTTGGATAGTTTTGACAAGTGTAACAAAGTGGCAGAATGACAGTTTTTGAATAATAGCGGGTCGCCAAACCGTTAGATAGTAGAAAAATGTCCGCTATTGGGTACTGCCGTTTTTTATGTGCCTCTACTTTCCGAATGCGGTGGTTTTTAGTCTGCCATTTTTGAAAGATTGTCCACAAAGCGAGAGTGATTTCTCAACTGCGTTGGTCTGCCAGATTTCCAATCGTAAGTACGTCCGAAAATCAAAAATTGTATCGTGGATAGGTGCTTTTTCACTAAAAAGGGCAGGAAATAAGTTCCTTGAAATTCCTAAAAAATCCACCAAGTTCTTCTCACTTGGGCCGACTCAAAATCCGTTGGTGGTGACACCGTGTGGGTTCGACCCCCACCACCGGCACTGATATAAGACCCCAAAAGGCGCAGAGTGCTTTTTTGGGGTCTTTTTTTGGGCATGGTCACGGGGGGTCGAACAGAGCGGCACGGCTAAGTCGCGCACAAAAG
>ENA-OPZM01000089-OPZM01000089.1-human-gut-metagenome-genome-assembly--contig:-NODE-89-length-36342-cov-2.103465_pt1 | contig 36342 bp, 47 predicted proteins | sample MGYA00242478_ERZ504493 | MGnify/ENA primary metagenome ERZ504493 (study PRJEB26092, sample SAMD00036227) | human gut metagenome | host: Homo sapiens | study: EMG produced TPA metagenomics assembly of... | reverse complement strand
ATTTCCTTAAATGGGCCGTTAATATATCCAGAAATTCACTGGAAGTGGGGCGAATACGGATAGGACGCAGAGCAATCTCCTGCAGAAGGCTTATATTTCCACGTTCCCAGCACACCTTGACAGCAGTGCGTATGTCACGCTCCACACTGCAGCTGGTAGTATGAAAGTATTTTGCAATCTGCGGATATAGAAGCTTGCTGACAGATAAAAGATAATCTTCGTCGATCAGGCATAGTCTGATTCCGTAGTTTAGATAACGGTAACCCCGATAGGTGGCGCCTATTCCCAGAGAACGCAAAAGGTGTTCGATTTCTTTTTCATTCATGTCGCTTCTCCTCAAAAATATGTAATTTCTCTGTTCATTCCAAAGTGATAGCATGCCATTTTGTTCATTATATCCAAAAATAATATAGGAAAAAGAAATTTAGACAGAATAGGAAATTGTTCGATAGAATACGACATTCTGCGACATAAATGAGAAGGAGATATTTTCAGAATTTCTTAATAATTTTCCTGTGTGGCTCTTAAAAATTCCCTGTTATTCTTGTATAGTAAACAAGGAGGTGGTTGAGATGTCGAAAATATTAGTATGTGATGATGATAAAGAGATCGTGGAGGCAATTGATATATATCTGACACAGGAAGGCTACACGGTCAGAAAAGCCTATGACGGCGAAGAGGCTTTAAAGATTTTAAAAGAAGAGGAAATAGATCTTTTGATCATTGATGTAATGATGCCGCGTGGATGGAATCCGGGCGACACTTAAGATCCGGGAAGAGAATAATATTCCCATTATCATTTTATCGGCAAAATCAGAAGATGCTGATAAGATATTAGGATTAAATGTAGGGCAGATGATTATGTGACAAAGCCGTTTAATCCTTTGGAATTAGTGGCAAGAGTAAAGTCCAGATGCGCAGATATACGCAGCTTGGCAGTACGAGAATGGACGAGGGCAAGGCGGTATATTCGACGGGAGGTCTGTCTATCAATGACGATTTAAAAGAGGTAACTGTCGACGGGGAGCCGGTAAAGCTGACTCCTATTGAATACAATATTTTACTGTTTCTGGTGAAGAATCAGGGAAAAGTTTTTTCTATTTGATCAGATTTATGAGAAAATCTGGAATGAAGATGCAATAAGGGGTAGATAATACCGTGGCTGTGCATATCCGGCACATCCGGGAAAAGATAGAGATCAATCCGAAGGAGCCCAGATATCTGAAGGTTGTATGGGGAGTCGGATATAAAGTGGAAAAGTTGTAGAAAGGGGACGCTATGAAACAGAAGTGGTATCAGACAACAATTGCGAAAGGGATCCTTATTATAGCGGAACATGCATTTTTGCTGATCATGGTATGCTGTTTTATGTGTTTAATGTCTTATCCAGTCCTGCGAAGCGAGATGTTTAGCGGGACTCATGCAGAGAAATATGAAGACACAAAGACTTTTGCAGATCAGGTCCTGCATACAGGGCAAGGGATCAGCAGCGCACTTGGCCGCAGGGAAGTGTTTGAGACAGACGGAGCATATGATCCGGAAAAGATTATAAATGTAGGAAACTATAATCAGGGAGAGAGCACAGATGCAGAAAATCCGGGAAGTCTTTCCTACCGGCTGGGAGATTTGGTCTCCTGGGGCAAGACTGCTGGCAGCGGATCGGAAGAGCAGGACTCTTATGAGGACAATATTGTTGTCTGCCGGCGGGCAGACGGGACTTATCATTATTATTACTATTCCGAATTTCAAGAGCTGATTCAAAACGGAGATCTTTCTTTTGTAATGGCATCAGATGAAAGCGGCATGACGCAGGAGGACATCCTTTTATCTCTCAAGGAACGTACATTTTCAACGGAAGGGACAGAGACCTTTAAGGGTGTGCAGGATAAAGATAACAGGATTTTGTATGTGGACTGCTGGAACTATGACGGATACTGGTGCAAGGAAGAGTATAAGACAGTTGAAGGGAAAAGCATCCTGGAGGTGGCTAGTGAAGATGAAGCCTGGAATGGACATTTGAGCGATGCCTTTGATACGGTAGAATCGGCGGTGCTGTCTATATACTGGGAAGTGGATCAGTATCGGAGTATTCTGGAATCCTATCAGGAAGGAGATACTAATTTTACTTACTTATACGTAGATCAGACTGCGAAGCAGATTATATCTAACAGAGAAGAGTACCAGATGGGAGAGGATCTGGAGACGACTCTTAATAAAATCCGGGAAAGCGGGAAGTATGCTATCATCTATCCGCGGCTTGCGGATTTTGAGACGAATATGAAGAATGTAAACGCTGAAGAATGGCGCAGTACGCTGCAGGTGCAGGGAAATGACGATGCCTATGTATTTGCTTTGAGTGTGGATACGTCTTACCCGGTGCAGGATTCTTTCTATACGGAAAGCCAGCTGTATGAGCTGTATGAGGAGTACGGGGGAAGAGCTGTGTGGGTGTTTGCCGCTGGCGGCGCTGCACTTCTCCTGTTTGTTCTGGCTTGGTGATCCTGACGGCAGGAGCGGGGTACAACAGAAGGGATGAGGAGCTGCATCTGATGGCATTTGATCATTGGAAAACAGAGATATCCGCATGCTTAATATTCCTGGCATGGTTTGTTCCGGTCATTTTAGTGGGGACAAATATATCGGTTTCATCTGTGGTATCCTACGATGAATACGGGAATATGATACAGACAGGAGGAAGCCAGATCGGACCGTATATTTCGACAGGAAATATGATCATGATCGGTCTGTTGGCACTCTATACATGTGCACTGTTCCTGACCGGATACTTAAGTCTGGTACGCAGGATCAAGGCGAAAATTTTGTGGAAGAACAGTCTGATCCGCAGTCTGGGGCATTTCCTGAAGACAATATTCCGGAACATGCACATTGTATGGAAACGGATTCTGATATTTGCTGTCATAGTACTCTTCCACTGGATGGCGTTCTTCAGCTATGGAAATATCTTTTTCTTGGGACTAATGGTGCTGGCGGAAATATTGGTATTCATATATCTGATCCGGGATGCTATCGGGAAGCATAAGATCCAGAAAGGGATTGAGCAGATTGCCGGCGGGCAGGTGGACTATAAGATCGATATCGCAGGGCTTTCGGAAGAGCAGAAGGATATTGCAGAAAACATCAATTCGATCGGAGAGGGACTGGACCGGGCGCTGGAAAAGAGCATTAAGAGCGAACGGCTGAAAACCGATCTGATCACCAATGTATCCCATGATATCAAGACACCGCTGACTTCCATCATCAATTATGTAGAGCTTCTGAAGCAGGAAAACTTCCAGGATCCTAAGATACAGCGGTATATTGAGATACTGGAGGCAAAGTCCCAGCGGCTGAAGACTCTGACAGAAGACGTGGTGGAGGCGTCTAAGGTAAGCTCCGGAAATATTACACTGGAATTCATGAACATTAATTTTGTGGAGATGATCCAGCAGACCAGCGGGGAATTTGAGGAAAAATTTAAGGCCAGGAATCTGACGGAAGTACTGACGCTGCCGGAGGAAGAAGTCATCATCGGGTAGACGGAAGACGGATGTGGCGTGTGCTTGAAAATATTTATAATAATGCGGCAAAATATGCCATGGAAGGCACCCGTCTATGCTGATCTGAAAGTCGTAGACGGTAAGGCGGTGTTCAGTCTAAAAAATATATCACAGCAGCCGCTGAACATTTCAGCCGATGAACTTACCGAGCGCTTCATCAGAGGAGACATCTCCAGAAGCACGGAGGGAAGCGGGCTGGGATTGTCCATTGCAAAAACTCTGACAGAGATGCAGGGAGGAAAATTCGAGCTGTATTTGGACGGAGATCTGTTCCGCGTGACGATAACATTTTAAGATGGGGACGTACACTTTTTGCAAAAGTGTACGTCCCCATTTGCAAAAGTGGGTGTCCCCAACTGCGTTTCCCCCTGTCCCTTTTTGCAAAATGCCCTGTCCCTATTGCGATTATCTGGAAAAAACATTACAATAAGGATTGATATGGATGAATTAAGAGTTTTATTACAGGAAAATCTAAATACAGAGTTTTTATCAGCGGTACTCAGCAATCCGCGGATTAAGGATGGCACAGAGAAGGTCAAGGTGCGCCCGCTTCTGAAGAAGGGGACGCTTTTCTTTCAGGTTGAGACGTTCCGGAACCGGCAGGCTTTTCATGAGAACCTGACGCGCCGCAGGCCTGCGAGGCGCTGGCCCGGCAGATGGAGAATATGAAGCAGATGCAGCTGGAAACGCAGAAAAATCTTTATACGGTACTTGTAAGCAAGAAGGGAAAGGTGACGGTCAAAAAGAAAGCACAAACCGGCAAAATCAGACCGGCAGAGCTTTCTCATGACCGGAAGAAACATTACATCTTAGAGGAAGGAACTGTGGTGCCGTTTCTGGTGGATCTGGGCGTGATGACAAAGGAAGGGAAGATCGTGCACGCCAGATATGATAAATTTCGCCAGATCAACCGGTTCCTGGAATTTATCGAGGATATCCTTCCCAGGCTGGAGAGGGGAAGAGAGCTGACGATCCTGGATTTCGGGTGCGGCAAGTCCTATCTTACCTTTGCCATGTACTATTATCTGCATGAGCTGAAAGGCTATGACATCCGGATCATCGGGCTGGACCTGAAGCGGGAGGTCATTATCCACTGCAATGAGCTGGCAGAGAAATACGGTTACCAGAAGCTGAAATTTCTGGTGGGCGACATTGCGGATTATACCGGCGTGGATCGGGTTGATATGGTGGTAACGCTCCATGCCTGTGACACGGCTACGGATTTCGCTCTTGCAAAAGCTGTGGGATGGAATGCGAAAGTCATTCTGTCTGTGCCCTGCTGTCAGCATGAGTTGAACAGGCAGATTCAAAGCGATGTGCTTGCTCCGGTGCTGAAATACGGGCTGATCAGGGAACGGATGGCGGCTCTTGTAACAGATGCGCTGCGGGCGGAGTATCTGGAGCGGGAGGGCTATGATGTCCAGATCCTGGAATTTATTGACATGGAACACACGCCAAAGAATATACTGATCCGGGCGGTGCAGAACGGAAAATGCGGGGAGAATCAGGAGTCCATAAAAAAATGTGAAGAATTTCTGCATGTGTCGCCGACGCTGAAACGTCTTCTGGATCATAAAGGGGAAGTATAAATGAAGTGGAAACAAAGACTGAAGCATGCAGGGATACTGACGGGTGTTTTTCTGCTTGCGGTGATCATATTTGCATATATTACCAACCGCGGAAACGATAATATGACGGCAGATATGGGAGGAGCCACATATCCGCAGGTGTCCTTTTCTTATCAGGGCTATAGCTTAAATACATTATCTGGATATTCCGGAAGCATGGATATCCCGTCTATGAGAGATACCATCACTCCTATTGAAAACGGGAAAATAGATCTTGCGATCGAGGCCTATGAGAATAAAGTCACCGGGCTTAAATGGTGTGTTTACTCTCTGGATGGTACGGAGGAACTTCTAAACGGAGAGGAGAGTGATCCAGCGGAGAATGTATCGCTGGAAATCGATCCATCCAGGCTGACTGACCGGGAAGGTGTACTGGAGATCGTCCTTACTACGGAAAGTGAGGAGGATATATACTATTATACGAGAGTGACGGATGCCTCCGGAAAAGATATTCTGGAAAACCTTAACTATATCCAGACATTTCACGAAGGGGCACTGTCAAAGGACAGCTCGGCAGGAATCGAATCAGCGCTGGAGCCGGGGGAGGAAAGTGATAACTCCACCTACCAGCATGTGACGATCCACTCGGATTATGACCATGTGACCTGGGGAAATCTTAATCCGCAGGTGGAGCAGGGAGAACGCTGGATGATCAAGGAGATCAACAGCGTATCTATTTCCGTGGAAATTCAGTTCCTGGCACGTGCACCGGAGGGAAGAATGAGACGGATCTGTATCAGACGAAGGAATATTTCCGGGTACGGCATGTGGCAGACAGCGGTTCCACTTATCTGCTGGACTATGACCGTACGATGGAACAGATCTTTGATCCCACAAAGCAGGTGCTTAGCGAAAATGGGGTCCTTCTGGGGATTGCGGATTCGGATACGCCCTATCTGGTAAACGGAGACGGGTCGGTTGTGTCCTTTGTGACGGCAAACGAGCTGTGGAACTATAACAAAAATACAGATGAGGCATCTCTGGTTTTCAGTTTTATGTCTGCGGAGAATACAGATCCCAGGAATCTGGTGCGCCAGCACAAGATATGGCTGCTGGAAATGGATGATGCGGGAAATACCATGTTTGCGGTATACGGCTACATGAACCGGGGCGAGCATGAAGGACAGGTAGGGGCTGCGGTATATTATTATGACATTGAGCAGAACTCTGTGGAAGAAAAAGTATTTGTCGCTATCGACCAGTCCTATGCGCATGCAGAAAATGAACTGGGAAAGGTTATGTATTACAGTGCGGACCGAAATGTTTTGTATACCATGGTAGGAGGGACTCTGTACGAGTACGATGTGGAAAAAGACTGGAATGAGGCTGTAGTAGAGGGGCTGGAAGAAGGCCAGTATGCCGTGTCTGCAGACGGTCGTCTGGTGGGATATCAGGTAGACGGGGATATCGATACGGCAAGGACCGTGAAGGTGCTGAACCTGGAGACAGGCAAAGAATGGGAAGTTACCTGCGGCGAAAATGAATGTATCCGCTCTGGGATTTATGAATGACGATGTGGTATATGGAGTGGCCAGTACCTCTGATACCGGAAGGACCGTTTCCGGAGAGGCTGTCGTACCGATGTATAAGGTAGAAATTCAGGACAGCAAGGGAACTGTAAAAGAGACCTATCAGACGGATGGTGCGTATGTGCTGGGAATATCCATTGAGGACAATATGATCACTTTGAACAGAGTGTCGAAAAATGGAGAAATATATACCAATATCTCACCGGATTATATTACCAACAATACAGAGCGGGAAGAAAGCAACATTTACCTGGAATCCTACAGTACGGAACTAAAAGGGACGCAGATGCGTCTGACCTATGAGGACGGCATTTCCGATAAGGAACCTAAGGTATTAAAGCCCAAACAGATTTTGTTTGAAAATCCAAAGGAGATCTCATTTGAATCCGGAGAAAAACCGAACGGTACGACGTGTACGGCTATGGCGAGCTGCAGGACAGCTATGAAAGCGCCGGAGAAGCGATCCGGGCCGCCAATGAGATCAATGGCGTGGTCGTGTCCGAGGACCAGCAGTATATCTGGGAGCGTGGAAACCGGGATCTGCAGTATACGATCAGCGGAAAAGACGATGTGATCGAAAATATCCGGAGCCGTCTATCACAGGGAGAGGCGCCGGTGACCATCATGGAAGAAGTCATGGGAGAAAGCCTGGATCTGACAGGCTGCACCACGGAAGAACTCTTGTATGTGATCAATCAGGACCGGCCGGTAATCGCAATGCTGGATGCACAGAATGCGGTAATCCTGGTGGGATATACAGATGCAAGCGTGATCTATGTAAACGTAAGCAGCGGGGAGCGCAGCAGCGTCAGCTATACAGAGATGGATCAGATGACCGCAGGCAGCGGCAGCACATATATCGGATAACGCAAATGGGGACGTACACTTTTGCACGAAGTGTACGTCCCCATTTGCGTTTCCCCCTGTCCCCACACGGGTTATGCCTGACAGCCGGCGGTCGGGAAGATGCTGTTTTTGTATTTTTTCAATGCGCTGTACAGTACGAAGCCTAACACGCCGCAGGAAATGACTTCGCCGATCCCTACGGTAAGCATCATGAACGGAATTGGCAGTGCCACGCCGTAAGCGTACCGCAGAACAAAGGGTACGATCAGCATGTTGGCAATGACGGGCGGCAGAGGCATCAGGAAAAAATGTTTTTTCCCGCAGCCGGTAGGTGAAGCAGCGCCGATCAGGGTAGCCAGGCTTCCGCAGATGATATCGGGAAGAATGCGCCGCCAAGCGTATTGCCAATGAAACAGCCTACAAATAGTCCTGGGATTGCAGCCGGTGTAAATGCCGGAAGGATCGTGAGGGCTTCCGCAATGCGGATCTGAACCTCACCAAATGAGAAGGGTGCGAACACATAAGTGAGCACCACGTAGATGGCAGCAATCATGGCTGCCTGTGTCATGAAAGTAATGTTTTTGTTTTTCATTTTTTCTCTCCTTTAGTTTTGTTTTACGAGTGGAAGGTCTCGAACACTCGGCACATTTTACGGCGGTGACCGCCGGCAAGCCCGTATAGACCTTGGTTTTTATGGGCTTTGCAACGTCTGTTAGTATAGCACGGCAGCAGCCGGAAATCAAGGAAAATGTGAATATGGAAGAGCCTCCTGGCATAAGGACGGCTCTTCCATACGGGGCAGGACGTCTACTGCAGTACGAAGCCTCCATTTGGCGAGATGATCTGTCCGGTCAGGTACGGGGCAGTAAAGATGTATTCCAAAGCGCCGGCGATGTCAGAGACATCTCCGATATATCCTTCAGGAATCGTGGCGGCCAGGGCATTCAATTCATCCTGATTTACCCCGCGCAGCATGTCGGTCATGATCATTCCGGGGGCAATGGCATTTACGCGGATTCCTTTTGCCGCATATTCAAGTGCCAGTGCGCGCGTCAGGCCAATGACGCCGGACTTTGCAGCACAGTAATCAGCCTGATTGATCACGCCGGTCAGTCCGCCGACAGAAGAAGTGTTGCAGATTACACATTGCTCGTCTTTGCTGCTGTGATTTACCATATATGGCAGAACCAGATGGGTCATGTGGAGGAAACTCATAAGGTTGGTGGCAATCACGCTCTCATAAGCCTCCGGTTTGATGTCGATCCAGTTGCAGTTGTTTGTAATGCCGGCGTTATTCACCAGGCGTCGATCCTGTCGCCAAAACGCTCTACCGCGGCTTTTACCAGGGCTTCACATTGTTCATATTTGCTTACATCTGCCCGCACGACCAGAGTTTCTACATGATAAGTGTCTTCCAGTTCCTTTGCGACCTCGTCGGATTTTGCCTTTGAAGATTCGCTGCGGTAATTGATTACGACATTATATCCGAGCTCGCCTAATTTTAATGATAAAGCCCGTCCAATTCCTCTTGAACCGCCAGTGATGATTGCTGTTTTTGCCATAAACACTCCTCCTTATCTGAAAAATTAAAAAAAACTACAAAATAATTATATAAAACAATAAAAAAGAATATCAATAAGACTAATAAGCATGCTTTTGATAAAAATTAACAGATTATTGTGAAGAAATAGACAAAACCGGAGAAAGAGTGATAAGAGGCTCATATATGGTGCGTGCCAAGCTTTAAAAATCGGGGACAATATGTTATAATGGGCGAAAAGTATCTTGAAAGTAAAGGAGCAGATCAAATCATGAATTTCACAGAGATCAGAGAATTATATAAAAACAGGGAAGCCTACCTGGATCAGAAAGTTACGGTAGGAGGATGGATCCGGAGTATCCGGGATTCAAAAACCTTTGGATTTATTGTTGTTAATGACGGGACATTTTTTGAACCGCTGCAGGTAGTCTATCATGATAAAATGGACAACTTTGCAGAGGTTTCCAAGCTGAATGTAGGAACGGCGGTTATCGTGACCGGAACTCTGGTGGCTACGCCTCAGGCAAAACAGCCATTTGAGATACAGGCGGACAGCGTGGAGGTGGAGGGAGCATCATCTCCGGATTATCCGCTGCAGAAAAAGCGCCACAGCTTTGAATTTCTCCGCACGATCTCTCATCTGCGGCCCAGAACCAATACCTTCCAGGCAGTGTTCCGCATCCGGTCTCTGACCGCTTATGCGCTTCACAAATTTTTCCAGGACAGAGGGTTTGTGTATGTGCACACACCGCTGATCACCGGAAGTGACTGTGAAGGGGCCGGCGAGATGTTCCGGGTTACTACACTGGACATGGAAAATGTTCCGAAGACGGAAGAAGGAGCGGTGGATTACAGCCAGGACTTCTTCGGAAAAGAGACCAGCCTGACGGTCAGCGGTCAGCTGAATGCAGAAGCATATGCACAGGCTTTCCGCAATGTTTATACCTTCGGGCCGACCTTCCGTGCAGAGAATTCTAACACGACCAGACATGCGGCAGAGTTCTGGATGATCGAGCCGGAGATGGCCTTTGCGGATCTGGAGGACGATATGATGCTGGCAGAGTCCATGCTGAAATATGTGATCAGCTATGTGCTTGAGCATGCGCCGGAAGAAATGAATTTCTTTAATTCCTTCGTGGACAAAGGTCTTCTGGACCGGCTGAACAATGTAGTGTCTTCTGAGTTTGCAAAGATCACTTACACCGAAGCTATTGAAATCCTGGAAAAAGAAAATGACAGGTTTGAGTATAAGGTGTCCTGGGGAGCAGACTTGCAGACAGAGCATGAACGGTATCTGACAGAGGAAGTGTTCAAAAAACCGGTATTTGTGACAGATTACCCGAAAGAAATAAAATCATTCTATATGAAACAAAATGATGACGGAAAGACTGTGGCTGCAGTAGACTGTCTGGTGCCTGGAATCGGTGAGATTATCGGCGGCAGCCAGAGGGAAGACGATTACGACAAGCTTCTGACCCGGATGAGGGAGCTGGGAATGAAGGAAGAAGAGTATGGATTTTACCTGGATCTGCGCAAATATGGCTCGACCAGACATGCAGGCTTTGGTCTGGGATTTGAACGCTGTATTATGTATCTGACGGGAATGAGCAACATCCGAGACGTGATTCCGTTCCCGCGTACAGTGAATAACTGCGATTTATAGACTGTAATAAAAGGAATGAAATGGGGGACATCATTATTTCTCCCCGCGGGGGGCGGATAAGGAGGTTCACATGAGTATGAATATTTTAGTAGTAGATGACGAAAAGGAGATTGCTGACGTCATTGAACTGTATCTGCAGAATGACCAGTATAATGTATACAAGTTTTATACGGGGCAGGATGCGCTCGACTGTATCCACAGCATGAAGATTGATCTGGCCATCCTGGACATCATGCTGCCGGATATCGACGGATTTCAGATTTTAAAACAGATCCGGGAGAAATATAAATTTCCGGTAATTATGCTGACAGCTAAGACGGAGTATATGGATAAGATTACAGGCCTTACTTTGGGGCAGATGATTATATCCCCAAGCCGTTTAACCCGCTGGAGCTGGTAGCCCGGGTCAAAGCCCAGCTCAGACGTTATACCCAGTATAATGACGGCGGCAAGGAAGAAGGAGAGATCATCGACTTTGGAGGCCTATTCCTGAACCGGACATCCCATGAGTGTGTTTACAACGAAGTCCCGCTGACATTGACGCCGATCGAGTTTGACATCCTCTGGCTTTTGTGCGAGAACCGGGGGAAGGTGATCAGCTCCGAGGAGTTGTTTGAGAGTGTGTGGAACGAAAAATATTATAAAAACAGCAACAATACGGTGATGGTGCACATCCGGCATCTGCGGGAGAAGATGAGTGCGCCTACCGGAAAATCAGACTTTATCAAGACAGTATGGGGAGTAGGTTATAAGGTTGAAGAATAATTATCGCAAACTCAAGTTCAGCATGCTTTTGCAGACGCTTTTGGTAACGGCGTTGACCGTGCTGGTAGGCGGCTTTCTGCTGAATTATGTGATCGACGGCATTTATAACGACAGCTTTGCCAACATCTTTGTTGATGTCATGATGGCTCTGCATGTGATGAGCAGACTGCCATTGACTGGTACTGGAGACTGATCGGGGATAATAAGACGTTCTACATGATCGTTGGTTTCCTGCTGCTCTTTGCGGCTTTTTTCTATATTGCACTGACGAAAATGACCAGATACGTAGACCAGATCGGAGACGGGATTGAAAACATCGTCTCCGATTCCAATGAGCCGATTCATTTGATCACGGAACTGAAGCCGATTGAAATCCGCTTAAATGAGATCAAAGCAACCATCCGCCGTCAGGAATTAGAGGCAGAAGAAGGAGAGAAGAAAAAGAATGATCTGGTCATATTTCTGGCACATGACTTAAAAACGCCGCTGACTTCTATCGTGGCGTACCTTAGCATGCTGGACAGCCATCCCGACATGCCGGAAGAGGAAAGGGCGAAGTACACCCATATCGCTCTGGAAAAATCCATCCGGCTGGGGGAACTGATCAATGAATTTTTTGATATTACCAGATATAATCTTCAGCAGATTGAGCTGGAGCCCATTGAGATTAACCTTTCCTTCATGCTGGAACAGCTGGCGGACGAGCTCTATGGCGTTCTGCAGGAAAAGCATTTAAGCTGCCAGGTTAATGTGGAGGAAAATCTGGTGGTTTATGGAGATCCGGACAAGCTTGCCCGGGTTTTTGACAATATTTTGAGAAATGCGATCGCTTACTGCTATGAAAATACCAGGATCGAGATCGAGGCTCAGGAAAAGGGCGGAAAGGTAGAGATCGTGTTTACGAACCGGGGAGACCGGATACCAGGTGATATGCTGCAGACGATCTTTGAGAAGTTTTACCGGGTAGACGGCTCCAGGTCCAGCGGCACCGGAGGCGCAGGGCTTGGGCTTGCCATCGCAAAGGAGATCGTGGAGCTTCATGGCGGCAGGATTATGGCAAGGAGTGATGATCTGAAGACACAGTTTATCGTAACACTGCCTAGCAAGACGGAAAAGGAAGAGGAACACGCAGATGAGATTCATACACATCGCAGACGTACATTTGGGGGCAAGTCCGGACGCAGGAAGCGCATACAGCAAAAAGAGAAGCAGTGAGCTTTGGGACGCACTGGCAGAGGTGGTCCGGACCTGCAGAAGAGAAGAGACAGAACTTTTACTGGTGGCCGGGGATCTGTTCCACCGGCAGCCGCTCCTTAGAGAGCTCAAAGAGGTGGGCGGGATGTTCGCCTCTCTGGAAAAGACAAAGGTGGTGCTGATCGCCGGGAACCATGACTATATCCGTCAGGATTCCTACTACCGCACTTTTCACTGGAGCAGCAACGTTACGATGCTGAAGGAAGAGAAGCTTGAGTGTGTGGAATTTCCGGAGCTCAACCTGGCGGTATACGGTTTGAGCTATCATTCCAGAGAGATACGGGAAGCCAGGTACGAGCAGGAGCGTCCCCGCCGGAGGCAGAAATACGAGATCCTTCTGGCCCACGGCGGAGATGAAAATCATATTCCTATTCATAAAGCCGCCCTTCTGGCCCAGGGATATGATTATGTTGCGCTTGGACATATCCATAAGCCGCAGGTACTGGAAGAAAACCGGATGATCTATGCGGGAGCGCTGGAGCCGGTAGATACAGCAGACTGCGGCCCTCATGGCTATGTGAAGGGGGAGCTGGATGAAAAAGGGTGCAGGACAGAGTTTGTCTCTTCGGCAGGGAGAGAATACCGGCAGATCCGGATTGCGGTGGACAAAGCCATGACCGGTTTTCAGTTAAGAGAGCAGATCTGCCGCGAGATAGAAGCCGGGGGTACCCAGAACATATATAAAGTACGGATAACAGGGTATCGGGATCCGGAGATCAGATTTGATCTTAGCGGTATGGATGTCTACGGAAATATCGTAGAGATGTCAGACGAGACAAAGCCGGCATATGCATTTGAAAAGCTGCTGATGCAGAATGAAGAAAATCTTCTGGGCAGCTACATCAAAAGTTTTCTGGGAGCGGAAGAAAACAGTGTGGAGTATCAGGCTTTGTGCCTGGGCGTGCGTGCGCTGATCGATACAAGGGCGGAATAGAGAATAGCAAAGGACGAGGACAGATATGAAGATTCTAGGACTGTTGCTTCGGAATTTTGGGAAATTTCAGAATCAGAAGCTTCGCTTCGAAAGCGGGATCAATATAATCTATGGGGAAAATGAGTCCGGGAAGTCCACGATCCATACTTTTATCAAGGGGATGCTGTTCGGCATCGGACGGGGCCGGGGAAGGGCTTCTGTCTACGACACTTACAGTATCTACGAGCCTGGGAAAATCCCGGATATTATTCAGGGATCCTTCGGTTTGAAAGTGGCGGGAAGACATTCCGGATTGACAGGAATTTTGATAAACAGAATAAAAAAGCAGAGCTGGTCTGTGAGGATGACGGCGAAAACCTAAGTATTGAAAACGGGGACCTGGAGCTTTTGCTGGGCGGGATGGATCTGTCAGGGTATGACAACACCATATCCGTCGGACAGCTGAAGACCCGGCCGGATCAGTCTCTGGCGGCAGCGCTTAAAGAATATGCCACCAGCTGCTGCGCCTCCGGCAACGGAGACCTCAGGCCCGAGCAGGCAATCCAGCGTCTGGAGGAACAAAAAAAGACGATAGACAAAGAAATCAGGGAGGCGCTGTATGAAAGACAGCGGCAGCGGGAAACTGTGGAGCAGGAGGCGTCCTTTGTCTGGAGAGAGATCCACCGCCTGGAGGAAGAAGAAGAACAGATTCGTGAGCGGATCCGGCAGGCAGAGCGGACCAGGCGGGAACAGGGCGAGCATAAGCGTCTGGTGGACGAGATTCGTCCGGCAAAATGGAGGATCCATCCGCTGGAGATCGTCATTTTTCTTATTGCCATTGTGGCGGCAATTTTTTTGTTTCAAAGGCCGCTTAATTATTTCGTGGTGATCGTGGTTTTTCTTGCCTGCACGGTATATGTGTGGAACCGCATGAAGGTAGGCAAGGATAAGAACCAGGTGTCGCCGGAGGAAATTATGGAGGAGATCCTTCCGGAGGAGGAACGGGCCTCTGTGGAAAAATTAGGATGGGAGCTGGAACGTACCGTCCGGGAGCAGAAGGATAAGCAGATCCAGTATGAAAATCTTCAGGAGCAGCTGGCGGAGATGGACGTAGTGGGGGAAAAAGATCAGGTGCTGGAGAAAAGGCGCCAGGCTATCCAGATGGCTATTGATAAGATGAATGAGCTGTCTGAGGAACTTAAGCTCCGTCTGGAGAAACAGCTGAATGAGGAAGCTGCCAGGATCGTATGCCAGATCACAAATCAGGTATATCAAAGGATCCGGGTAGAGGATAATCTGCATATGTTCCTTGTAAAAGAAGGAAAGCGGATCGCTATGGAGCAGGTAAGCCAGGGCACAGCCGAGCAGATCTGGTTTGCGCTTCGGATGGCGGCGGCCGGTATCCTGCAGGAAGAGGAGATGCCGGTGATCCTGGATGATGCTTTTGGCAACTACGATGACGAGAGACTAAAAAGTACTCTTGGATGGCTGGATGAGCATAAGAAGCAGGTGTTTATCTTTACCTGTCAGAAACGGGAGATGAAGCTTCTGGATGAGATGGGGGATTTCATACCCATCTGACCGAGATATAGAAGTAAATAGAGAAAGATGTGAAAAAGGCGCGTCCCATGCGAGATGAATCCCGCAGGGTGACGCGCCTTGGATATTTAATGGGCAGGAAGCTGTTTCTAAACTTCTTCGCCGCGGTTATACCGTGCCACGGCTTCCTGGATCCTCTCATTTGGCGACAGGATGCTGCTGATGGAGCCGTCATGGTTCAGAGTGTCGATCATCAGTGCGATATATTTGCTCATATCACAGTTGATATAATAAGGACGCGCAAGAAGCTCCGGTGTCTGATAGATCAGGTTGGTAGTCAGGATGGCATCGATGATGCCCTCTTCATAAGCTTTGTCGAACTTGTCCATACCGTTGGTAAACAGGCCGAAAGTAGCGGCGGCGAAGATTCGTTTTGCCTTCCGCTGTTTTAGCTGGCGGGCAACATCCAGAATACTGTCTCCGGAAGAGATCATGTCGTCCAGAATGATCACATCCTTGCCTTCTACGGATGAGCCAGGAATTCATGGGCTACGATCGGATTACGTCCTCCGACCATGCGGGTGTAATCCCGGCGCTTATAGAACATTCCCATATCCAGGTTCAGTACGTTAGCCAGGTAGACTGCACGTTCGGTAGCACCCTCGTCCGGGCTGATAGCCATCATGTGCTGACTGTCGATCTTCAGGTCTCAAAACGGCGCAGCAGGCCTTTGACAAACTGATAGGTCGGGCGTACTGTTTCAAAGCCGTTCAGCGGAATCGCATTCTGCACACGCGGATCGTGAGCGTCGAACGTAATGATGTTGTCTACGCCCATGCGGACAAGTTCCTGCAGAGCCAGTGCACAGTCCAGAGACTCACGGCTGCTTCTGCGGTGCTGGCGGCTCTCATATAAGAAAGGCATGATCACGTTGAGGCGGCGGGCTTTTCCGCCGACAGCAGCGATGACGCGCTTCAGATTCTGATAGTGGTCATCCGGTGACATATGATTGGTATGCCCGGTCAAAGAGTAGGTCAGGCTGTAATTACACACATCTACCATCAGGTAAAGATCCATTCCGCGGACAGATTCCTTGATGATACCCTTGGCTTCTCCCGAGCCAAAACGCGGAACACCGGCATTAACCAGATAAGTGTCACGTTCATATCCGCTGAAAGCCACATCGTTTTTGTGGATATGTCCGTCCTCTCTTCTCCATTTCACAAGGTAATCATTGACCTTGTCTCCCATTTCCTCGCAGCCTTCCAGTGAAATGAGCCTAAAGCTCCGATTGGAATGTTGTCCAGGTTTCGATCATTGCGTCGCAGCATCCTTTGTACCTCCCAGGTTTAATAATTTTTTTTGGATGCGGATATCGTCTCCGGTAAGCCGAAGCAGCGTATAATTGCTGCTGATGCGGGAGAATGTCCGCTCCGAATAAATGCTTTTGATATCCTCCAGTGCCAGATTGGTGGATATGATCGTCGGTTTCTGTCGTAAAATGCGCTCGTTCAGGCAGATAAAGAGCTGTGACGTGGTGAAGGAATTGGAAAGCTCCGTTCCCAGATCGTCAATGATCAGAAGATCACAGCCATAGATATGATCCATCGTTTCATCCTCTTCGTCGGAATGTCTGCCGAACACGCACTTTGCAAATATATCAAATAATCCGGCTGCTGTAAAGTAAATTACGGAAAAACCTGCATCCATCACTTCTTTTGCGATGCAGTGGGAGAGAAAAGTTTTTCCCACACCGGTGTCTCCATACAGCAGGATGTTCTGGAAATCCTCTGAAAAATGCACGGTAAAATCCTGGCATGCCTTTAAGGCAGTCTGTACCGCTTCCAGTGCAGACCGCCCGGTCACCGGGTCTATATGATTGCTGGAATAATAATCAAGAGAAAGGTAGAGAAATTCTCTTTGTCCAGGATTTCCTGCAGATTTGACTGTAAGTATAAAAGATCCGTGATGGCCTTTTTAAAGCAGTGACATTTTTCGGTGCCGATATAGCCGGTATCCTTACAGTCCGGACAGGTATAAGAAAGTTCCAGATAATCTTCTGAAAGCCCGTGATCTTCAAGGAGGCTCTTTTTCCTTTGGATCAGCTGGTGAAGATCCTCTTTCAGAGAAGAAAGTGCCGTGGAATCACCGTCCAGAAGACGGCGTGCCTTTTCTACGCTCAGCGAAGAAATGGACTGATCCAGCTCCTTTAATGCAGGGATCATGGAATAGGCTTTCTGATAATGATCCCGAAGCCGGTGTTCGTCATCGATCTGACGCTGTTCGTATATGCGCATTAATTGGTCATATTGAGAATTGGTTAAAGCCATATTGAGAATATTCTCCTTCTCTATTGCTGGATCAGCCGGCGCTCCAGGTCGTCCATGTCATAGGAGCGGCCGCTGAAGTTGTTGAATTTATTGGGGCGGTTTACCTTTACCGACTTTTCCCGGGAAACAGCCCGCTGCTCTTTGGCCTTCTGAAAATCTGCGTCGACGGCTTCAATATCCTTTAAATGACGTACATTTTTCGCCTGCCAGTTTCTTCAGGATAGAATCCGTGTATTCAAAATTTGGCTGATGAATCGCGCTCATCGTACGCGAGCATGCTTCCAGAATAATGTCCAGAGAGAAGCCGTATTCTTCGCTCCACTTGCGGATATAGCAATCTCCGAGGAGGCGGGAGCCGTCCGCCGATGCCGTAGGCCTTTAATACAGAGTAATAGTTCTTATGATACTGGACAGTGTTTGCCTTGGCCTCTTCCACGGTCCGTATATTCTGGGAATCCCAGGAAAGGGCTACGGCCCGGATATAGTGCATGCTTTTATGGCCATTCTCCACACAGTATTCGATCAGATATTCGATCAGGTCCGCAGACATCTCCAGGGAATCAAAAAAGTAAGTGATCGTGTCCACATCCGTGGCCGACAATGTTTTGCCAAGATACTGCTCGGCCACAAACAGCAGCTCTTTAAAGTCCTTGTCATCTCTGGAAGGACGGCGCATAGTCTCCCGCTGGGGAGAAGGGGCTTCTTTCGGGATGCTGTCCCGGCTGTCCTCGCGGCTGCTTTCGCTGTAGGCCTCGCTGTAATCCAGGATTCCCTGCTTTTTCCAGTATTTCAGTGCCCGCAGCACGTCTTTTTCCGTACATTCCAGGACATCCGCCATTTCTGAAATAGACAGCTTTCCAGAAGACTCACCCAGGTGGCGCAGGACGAGAAGATAAACCTTTACATACTCTCCGTTGGCCTTTAGCATGTAATGGTCGATAAATTCATTTTCCAGCACAGTAATATTATCCTGTGCACAATTTCTAAGTGTTAATTTCGTCATAATTCTTACGCCGCTCCTTCTAAACTTTGTGGAGTCTATTATAGCACCGGGAGGGCGTTCTAAAAAGAAATTTCTGCTTCAAAAAACAGGTTTTTTGTGGATAAAATCCTGTGGAAAATGTGGATAACTAGTGATTCAGAAGCGCCTCCCCAATATTTACAACATCTCCCGCACCCATAGTTATCAACAGGTCTCCTTTTTTGCATTGTCTTAGACAGAAGCTTTCGATTTCTTCGAAAGAAGAAAAGTAGTAGGCATCACAACCCTGTTCTTTCAGAGCCGACGCGATATCCCCGGAAGAGATCCCCAGCGTATCTGTTTCGCGGGCTGCATAAATATCTGCCAGGATTACATGATCGGTAGTGGAAAGTGCCGATACGAAATCTGCGAACAAGGCTTTTGTCCGGGTATAGGTATGGGGCTGGAAGACACACCAGATCTCCTGATGAGGATAATGTCTGGCTGCTTCAAGCGCCGCCCGGATCTCTGTCGGGTGGTGGGCATAGTCGTCAATGACAGTGATGCCGTTTATTTCTCCCTTATATTCAAAACGCCGCTTTGTGCCGGTGAATGCTTTTAAGCCCTGCTTGATGGTTTCTACAGGCACGCCTAAGATATCGCAGGCAGCAATGGCCGCCAGCGCATTCGACACGTTATGGTCGCCGTTGACAGACAAAGAGATGCGGTCCATAAAGATACCGGATTTTACCAGATCGAAAGACGCGTCTCCTACATTGTCATGCAAAATATTGGTGGCGCTGTAATCCAGCGAGCTGTCATTTCCATAACGGATGACTTTGCACTTCAGACCTTCGGTAAATGCATCAAGGTCCGGAATGTCCGCATTGATGATCAAAGCGCCGTCTTCTGGAAGAAGCTCGGCGAATTTCCGGAAGGAGCAGCGGATATCATCAAGATCTTTGAAAAAGTCCAGGTGATCCGCATCAATATTCAGGATGATGCCGATCTTCGGGAAGAAATGCAGGAAGCTGTTGGTGTATTCACAGGCTTCCGTGACAAAGAGTCCCGAATCACCCACCCGGATGTTGCCGCCGATGGCTTTCAGGATACCTCCTACGGAAATGGTAGGATCCAGATCTCCCGCAAGAAGGATATGGGAGAGCATGGATGTGGTGGTGGTCTTGCCGTGAGTGCCTGAAACAGCGATCGGTGTTTCGTAATTCTTCATCAACTGCCCTAAAAGTTCAGCTCTGCTCAGCATAGGGAGCCCGGCATCCGCGGCTGCCTTAAATTCTTCATTATCTTCATGGATGGCAGCGGTATAGACAACGGCGTCTATGCCGGGGATGATGTTGGAAGCCCTCTGTCCATAGAAGACCCTTGCGCCCAGGCCCTCCAGACGGTCGGTCAGCGGGGATTCTTTGCTGTCAGAGCCGGAGACCGTAAATCCTTCTTTTAACAGGATCTCGGCCAGCCCGCTCATACTGATGCCGCCGATGCCGATAAAATGTATGTGTACAGGTTTGCTGAAATTAATCTGATACATAAGCCTTCATACCTTTCCAAAAGTAGTAGTCATAAAAATATATTCTCTCCATATTATTATATACAGATATGGAGAAAAAACCAAGCTGTAAGTTTTTGTGATATTTCCATAAAAAAGTTTAGGAAAAGAACAATTTATTTGTAAAATATTGTTCACTGATTTTCATTTTCTATGGTATAATGGATGCAATAAATTACTGAAAAGGGGTGATGACATGCGGAAGAAAGAGATGATTGCAATGCTGCTTGCTGGAGGACAGGGCAGCAGACTTGGAGTCCTTACAGCAAAGGTTGCGAAACCGGCCGTTGCATTCGGCGGAAAATACCGTATTATTGATTTTCCGCTCAGTAACTGCATCAATTCAGGGATCGACACCGTCGGCGTTTTGACACAGTATCAGCCGCTGCGACTGAACACACATATCGGTATCGGAATTTCCTGGGATCTGGATCGTAATTTCGGGGGAGTAACGATCCTGCCGCCGTATGAGAAAAGCAGCAACAGCGAATGGTATACAGGAACAGCGAATGCGATCTATCAGAATCTGGATTATATAGAGACTTATCATCCGGATTATGTGTTGATTCTTTCCGGAGATCATATTTATAAGATGGATTATGAGGTTATGCTGGATTATCACAAAGAGCATAAGGCAGATGTCACGATTGCGGCCATGCCTGTGCCGATAGAAGAAGCGAGCCGTTTTGGCGTGGTGGTAGCAGAAGAAGACGGACAGATTTCTGAATTCCAGGAAAAGCCGCCGGAGCCAAAAGCAACCTGGCGTCTATGGGAATCTATATCTTCAGCTGGCCGGTATTAAAGGAAGCGCTGGTGGCGCTGAAGAATGAGCCGGGCTGTGATTTCGGAAAACATATTATTCCATACTGCCATGAGAAAGGACAGCGGCTGTTTGCATATGAATATAACGGCTACTGGAAGGACGTGGGGACGCTTGGCTCATATTGGGAAGCAAATATGGAGCTGATCGATATTGTGCCGGAGTTTAATCTGTATGAGGAATACTGGAAGATCTACACCAACAGCGGGATCCTGCCTCCTCAGTATATCTCCGGACAGGCAGTGATCGAGCGGAGTATCATCGGCAATGGATCGGAAATCTACGGGGAAGTAAGGAACTGCGTGATCGGATCCGGCGTTGTGATCGGAGAAGGCGCTGTGGTGCGGGATTCTATCATTATGAAGGATACCGTGATCGGAAAGGGCTGCGTGGTAGACAAGGCGATCATAGCGGAAAACTGTGAGATCGGTGAAAATGTCACGATGGGTATCGGCAGCGACATTCCCAATAAATTAAAACCGGCCATTTATTCCTTCGGACTGGTGACCATCGGTGAAAATACGGTCGTGCCGCCGGGGGTACAGGTTGGAAAGAACACTGCTTTGAGCGGAGTCACGGTGAAGGAGGATTATCCGAACGGTGTGCTGGAGAGCGGTGAGACTTTGATAAAGGCAGGTGAGCGCGTATGAGAGCACTGGGGATCATATTGGCAGGCGGAAACAATCACAAGATGAGGGAACTGACCAGCAGGCGGGCTGTTGCGGCGATGCCTATCGCCGGAAGCTATCGGGCCATTGATTTTACGCTGAGTAATATGAGCAATTCACATATCCAGAAAGTGGCGGTGCTGACACAGTACAATGCCCGTTCACTCAACGAACACCTGAATTCATCAAAGTGGTGGGATTTTGGAAGAAAGCAGGGAGGATTATATGTATTCACTCCTACCATCACGGCTGACAATGGCTACTGGTACAGGGGGACGCAGATGCGATCTATCAGAACCTGGATTTTTAAAAAGAAGCCATGAGCCCTATGTGATCATCACATCCGGGGACGCGGTCTATAAGATGGATTATAATAAGGTATTGGAATACCATATTGCAAAGAAGGCAGATATTACTGTAGTCTGCAAAGAGCTGGATGATTCAGAAGATGCCAGCCGGTTTGGAACGATCAAGATGGATGATTCCATGAGGATCGAAGAATTTGAAGAGAAGCCAATGGTGGCACACTCGCACACGATATCGACCGGGATCTATGTAGTCAGGAGACGGCTCCTGATCGACCTGATCGAGCACTGTGCAGAGGAAGACAGGTATGATTTTGTAACCGATATTCTGATCAGATATAAAAATCTGAAAAAGATTTACGGTTATAAAATAAAAGATTACTGGAGCAACATATCGACGGTGGATGCGTACTATCGGACAAACATGGATTTCCTCAGACCTGAAGTCAGGAATATTTCTTCAAACAGCGCCCGGAGATTTATTCCAAAGTCAGCGATCTGCTCCCGCAAAATACAATCCGGGATCTGTTGTAAAGAACAGCCTGGTGGCGAGCGGAAGCATTATCAATGGAACCGTGGAAAATTCGATTCTTTTCAAGAAAACGTTTGTCGGAAATAATTGTGTGATCAAGAATTCCATTATTCTGAATGATGTCTATCTGGGAGACAACAGCTATATTGAAAACTGTATTGTCGAGAGCAGAGACACCATCAGGGCAAATACACGTTATGTCGGGGAAAATGGTGTGAAAGTAGTTGTAGAAAAGAACGAGAGATATGCGCTGTAGGAACTGGTTCGGCGCAGATGGAAAGGGGCAGCAAGGATGCAGATTACAGATGTACGAGTAAGAAAAGTAGCAAAAGAAGGGAAACTGAAAGCAGTGGTTTCTATCACCATGGATGAAGAGTTTGTGGTACATGACATCAAGGTAATTGAAGGCGAGAAGGGACTTTTCATAGCAATGCCAAGCAAGAAGGCGTTGGACGGTGAGTACCGGGATATTGCACACCCGATCAATTCCGCGACAAGAGAGCGGATCCAGACCATGATCCTGGAGAAATACCAGGAGGCGCTGGAAACAGATGACGACGAAGTACAGGCATAAAGCAAACTAAGAAATGAGGGAAAGGAACAACGCTTTTGCAGAGAAGTAGAAGCGTTGTTTCTTTATTTAAAGAGAGAGTTAAGGAGTCAAAGGACTATTACAGGAGAGAGAAGATGCTGAGGATTGCAGTGGTTGAAGACCATCCCCGTATGCAGAGAGTGGTCTGCGGGTACATAGAAAAAGCGAAGGAGGAGTTCCCGGAGATCCAAACCAGGATATACTGCTGCGGGGAGGATTTTTTACAGGTAAAAGAAAGATATGACATTCTGATCCTGGATATAGATCTTCCGGGAATCAGCGGGATAGAGCTGGGACACAGGCTGCGGAAAAACGGGGACGATACGGCTGTGGTCTTTCTGACGGCATATCCGCAGTATGCGGCGGAAAGTTATGTGATCGAAGCCTGGCAGTATGTGCTGAAGGAACAGATGGAGGAGCGTTTCCCGGAAATTTTGCACAGGCTCATCTCCTCTCTTCTGGAGGAGAAGAAGGATTACCGGATCGTGGGAGACGGCTGTGGAAAAGAGAAGCTTTATTACAGAGATATCCTTTATATACAGAAAGACAAAAAAGGCGGAAAGTACGCAGAGTATGTGACGGGAGAAAAGATTTACAGGGAAAGGATATCGATCGGCAGACTGTTGGAAGAAATAGGCGATGAAAGATTTATCCTGCTGGACCGCGGGCATGTATTGAATGTACAGCATATTGAGAAGCTGGAGAGAGGCTGGGTTTATCTTTTGGGAGGCCACCGCTTTTCGGTCAGCAGGATCCAGTATTCTCATATAAAGGAACGGATCGCATGTTATATGGAGGGACTGTAATGAGCGGGGAAATCGTAGGTTTTCTGCTGTGGCTGCTGTCTGCGTGGGAGGTCTTTATGGGATGGATCATCCTGAGCAGGATAACAGGTGCCAGACGCAGCGGAAAGAAAAGAGAAATTGTGATCCAGTGGGGCTGTGTGCTGGGCCTGGGCGTGCTGCTTGGAATGGCAAGGGAACGGTCATTTCTTTCTGTAGCCGCGCTCCTGGTCTGTGCGGCTGTGATCTCGGCCGGGCTTGGGCAGCTGACAAAGACCGGATGGAGGGTGGTTCTAGGGGCATCAGGCATTTATTTCAGCTTCGTGGCGCTTCTGGATTTAGCCCTGGCACTGCTTTACCGGAACTGGCGGGAAAGCCTTTTTATGTCCTCTTTGGAACCGGAGAAGGAGATCGCCTGGAATCTTCTTCTCTATACGCTGACCCGTCTTTGGATCGTGATCATAATGATATTGGCTGCAGACATGTGGGAGGATGTGAGAGAGAAGCTGGTCTCCTGCCGGAATCTTTTGCTGGTGCTCTGGGGAATTCTGACCTTGCTATTGTTTCGGTATGAGACTGCTCTGACAAAGTTAGAGTCCGACCCGGAAAGTGTGTGGGGGATCCTGGAAGGAATGTCGATTCTGTTGATCCTATGCGGACTTGGGGCCGTGGCGGCAGTATTCCTGCGGTGGCGTTCCTGGAGCAGGAAAGGGAGCTTTTGGCGCTCCAGCATAAGCTCTGGGCGGAACAGTTTCAAAAAATGCAGGAGAGCAGAAGGACGGTCCACGACATGAAGCAGCATGTTCTGCTTCTGCGTAAATATGCAAAGGAAAAAGAGTGGGAAGAGCTGACGCAATATCTGGGAGAGATTAGCCGGGAGCTGCTGGATGAAGGCATTTCCCATTTTACGGGAATAAGGATCTGGATTTTTTGCTGAGCCAGAAGAAAAAAAGGGCGGAAACAGAAGGGATTCAGATGACGGTAGACACACCCGAGCTTGAGAGGATCCCTCTGCAGCCACAGGAGCAGATGGCCTTGTTTGGCAATCTTCTGGACAATGCCATCGAGGCCTGTGAAACGCTGAAAGAAGAAAACAGGTGGATCCGTCTGACGATCCGAAAAAGTCATCAGCTGCTTATGATAAAGATAGAAAACAGTATCAGAGGGAACAGGGCCGGGGAGGAGAAGCCATCCAAAAGCAGGACCGGCCTTCACGGGTATGGACTGAAAAGTATCCGCCAGATCGTGGAGCAGCATGGCGGGGAGATGAACGCCGGGGCAAGAGGAGAGTGCTTCTGCGTCAGGCTGTTGTTTTTTTCTGAGGAAGAGAAAAAGTTACAGACAGAAAATGAGCATGTCACGGACAAATCGTTGATGCTGCAGGCAGTGGGAGAGTATATTGCTGGTAAGAGATCAGCGAGGGGGGAATCTGCCGTGGAATCAAAAAGAACCCAGACAAATTCAAAATGGAAAAAGTTTGGAATTCCGGTGATCCTTATCATTACAGGGATCCTGGTGCAGATCTACTATCTATATCCCTGGATCCGTGGAGCGGAGCATACCTACAACAGCATCACTTATCTTTTGGCGGTATTCCGGGAAGCGGCGTGACGGAGCTTATGAAGCAGGAGTTTCCGGTGAGCCTTGAACTGGGCGCAATCTGACGGTGTTCGCCGTACAGTTTGCATTGATCGCGGGGCTTATGATGGTGGCGCAGCTGCTTTCTGTCATCGCTGTGATCGGCGGTGTGACAGGTTTCCGCTTTAAGATATGTTCGGCGGTTCCCGGCGTGATCGGCGGCGCGCTGATGTACCTTGCCGGGAATATTGTGGCGCCGAATGATGTATTTGTAGGGAATCGGGAAATTCTTGGGACACTTACCTGTTATTATCCTTATTTTGCGGTGATCGCCGCAGGGATTTTATATCTGGTGATCCGGGCTTTGGAGGCCTGGGACGAGTCTGCAAGAAGAGTTGAAGCGGAGCGGGAGGCGAGACGGGCCTACCGAAAGGAGAGGAAGCGCAGACTCCGGTTTCCTGGGCATTATTCCGGGCTGTTTTACCGGATCCTGTGGAAGGATCTGAAATACCGCTGGAAGGATATGGCGTTTCTCTTCCTGTCGGCGTTTTTGTCTGCCCTGTTTCTCTTCCTGGGGCTTGGGATCTATCAGAACTTTTCCGGAAGCTACGGAGAGGACGGCGGTATGCTGGGCTTAGGCCTGGTGGAGATCATGCGGGACTTTCTGGCGGCGATCGTGTTTGTCGGACTGTTCCTGGTCTCTTCGACTGTCTTTCTATCAGAAACGGAAGCTTGCCAGTACCGGACTGATCGAAACCATGGGGATTCGAAGCGGTACGCTTTTTGCGACCAGGATCGGAGAGCTGCTGGGCTGTCTGGTGGCATCGGTGCTGGGAGCGTATGCGGCAGGAAGCGTGTTGCTATTCTTCCTGTGCAGGGGGATTGCAAGATGGCTTCCGGGATATGAAAGCAGTGGCATGGCCGGGGCCGGCGTATATATCTGGACATTTGTGGGAATGGCGTTTCTTGGATTATGTGCCTATGCGGTTTCCCTGGAGATGCGTGGGAGCAGCGGATCCACGGATACCAGGAACACGGTAGTGAAGTGGGAGCCCCTGACGGGAAGGTTTCCGAAAGTGTCGACGGCGCAGCCGGGGATCCTGGGGATCATCTTTCTGTATTTTTACCAGCAAAGAAGAATGGCAGAGAGCATCATCTGGCCTGTGCCCTGCTGTTGTGTGCAGCACTTGCCTTCCGGGGCGTGTGGGGGATGAGGCTTGCGAAGATACAGCGGAATATCAAGGAAACTTTACCGGTACTGCCAAGGATTTACCGACTGCGCTACCGGTTCCGGACCACGGCCAGGTATCTTTCGCTTTTGATGGTGGTGCATGTGTTTGCGCTGAGCCTGTTTTCCATCAAGTTTATTTCCACCCGGATCGCCGATGATCCGGAGGACATGTATCCCTATGACTATGTCTATCTGGCAAACAGCCAGGACGGCCAGTATTTTGATCGGCTTGAGAGAGAATGTCAGGCAAAGATTTACAGTTTTCCCATGGTGCGGGCCACGACCCTGGATAATACGGAAATGCCGAATCAGTTTACGGATATTGTAGTTCAGCAGGGCCAGAATATCGGTATCTCTGAGAGTACCTACCGGGAGCTGAAAGAACTGGCGGGAGAGCGTGGAGGATCTTACACTGGACGATGCGGGAAGACAGATCCATGTGGTGTACCAGCAGGATCAGGCGTCGAAGGCCAAGCCGCTGGACTGGTACCTGTGGACGGATGAACCTTATGTGCATATCGGACAGGCACTGATGGCTCAAAATCCGAATACGAGAAGAGAGACGTATCCGCCAAGAGAGATCATAAGCGAGGAGCGGGAAGCACTGATCGGAGCTTTCCGCCAGGGAAAATATGAGAACCTGATCGTGTTTTCGGACGCTTATTTTCAATCCGTAAAGGATTCCTGGAAGACCACCGATCTTCTGACCGGGGAGCCGGTAGCAGCGGAAGAGGCGGTGCCGGATGTTACCATCCACGAGTGGCCTACTCAGTTAACACTGGTTAACGTTCCGGAGGAATATCAGGAACGGGCGGATGAAATCCTGGGTGAATTCCGAAAAGCCCATGCCTTTGACGAGGGGTTTGATCCGCTGGTAAAGAGCGCCTATATCGGAGGCGAAGGCCGGCACCAAAGAGAGATGGAGCGGCAAATGGAAACACTGGTCAATGGCATTGTGCTTCTGATGCTGCTGGCGGTGGGGATTTTCCTGCTTCGGATGAAGGTAAAGATGGATCTGCCGGAGCTTCGGAAGGATTACCGGTTTATGGAAACCTTTGGCATGGGAGAGAAGGAGCGGACCGGGCTTTTGAAGCGTGAGATTTCCCGGTACGTACGGATACCTCTTCTGCTGGGGGCAGGCGTTTCCCTGGTGCTGACAGGGATCTTGTGGAAGCTTCGGCTCTATCAGACGTCGGATATGACGGACTATCTGAAATGGGGACTCCTGGTATGGGCGCTATATTTGATACAGATCATGAATATGAAGCTGATCCAGAGAAATGTGGTACGGGAAGTGGAGGCGGATTTATCATGAAGCGTGGAAGCAAAGGGAGTATTGTTATTATCATGACCGGGCTTTTAACGCAGATCTATTACTGTTACCCATGGATCCGGGGAGGTGAGCATACCTATACAGGACTTACCTGGCTGTCGGCAGTCTTTCGGGAAGGCGGTGCGGCAGAGCTTGTGGCGCGGGAGTTTCCGTTAAGTCAGGAGCTGGGTGGAAATGCGGGGGCATTTGCACTGCAGTTTACAGGGATCGTGCTTGCTGTGACAATCGCTCAGCTGTTGACGGTCGCGACGATTACTGGCGGTTTTTTCCGGAAGGCTTTTTAAGCTGGGATCCACCATAGCGCTGGTCCTGGGCGGGGCCTGTTGTATGATCATCGCCAATCCGGTGGCGCCGGATGGGGTTTTTATTGGGAACCGGGAGATCCTTTCGGATCTGCCATATATTTATCCCTACTTTCTGGTGGTGGCAGCCGGGATTTTTTTCCTGGTTCTTCGAGCGGTGGAGGCCTGGGATGAAGGGACCAGGCGGATGCATAAGGACCGGGAGGAACGCAAGGCTTACCGTCAGGAGCGCAGACGGAGACTGTATTTTCCGGGCCGGTATTCCCGGCTTTATTACCAGATTCTGTGGAAGGATCTGAAATACCGGTTTAAAGATATGATGTTTCTGTTTTTATCTGTCTGGCTGTCCGGATTGTTTTTGTTCCTGGGCTTTGGAATATACCAGATGTTTTCCGGGAACTATGGGGAGGACGGCGGACTTCTGGGACTGGGCCTGGTGGAGATCATGAGGGATTTTCTGGTAGCGATAGCATTTCTTGGCCTGTTTTTGATCATAGCGGCTCTGTCTTTTTACCAGAAGAGGAAACTGGCCGGCTCCGGACTGATCAAGACCCTGGGGATCAGGAAGAAAACCTTTTTCTGGTCTTCGCTGGCAGAACTGCTGGGATGCTTTGCTGCAGCGTATCTTTGTGCGGCGATGGTGGGAACGGTTCTTTTGTTTTTCTTGAGAAATAGGTTTGCTGCCTGGCTGCCGGAGTATGAAAATGCCGGATTTGTCAGCTTTTTTGTGGCCGGATGGTCTCTGGTGGTGCTGGCGCTGGTCTGCTTTGTGGCATATCTGACCTGTATGGAGCTGGGAAAGGGGTATGGCTCGACAGATACCCGGGGCGCGGCGGTCCGCTGGGAAAAACCAGTGGGAAGATCTGCCTGGGTAACGGTGCTAATCTCTGTGGCTGCAGGGGCAGCTTGTTTTGCTTTTTATGGACAGAGGAGGATGGGAGAGAAACTCCTTCTGGTCTGCGGGATTCTTTTGTGTGTAATGCTGATGATAAGGAGCCTGTGGGGAATCTGGCTTAGGATGAGGCAGAAGCGCCAGGAGCATTTCTGCCAAAGCTTACGAAGGAATTTAGGATACGTTGCCGGTTCCGTACCATGATCCGGTATGTGTCCATGCTGATGTTTTTGAATGTATTTGTGCTGATGGTATTTTCGGTGAAATTTATATCCAGCCAGATTGCGGATGAGCCGGAAGCCTTATATCCGTATGACTATGTTTTTCTGGCCAACAGCAGGATGAGGCTTATTTTGAGGCGCTGCAGCAGGAATGTGAGGCAGAGTCCTTAGCTTTCCCATGGTGCGTGCGACTACTCTGGATGCGACAGAACAGCCGGAGGAGGATTATCGGGTGATTGTAGTACAGCAGGGGCAGAATATCGGTATCTCCGAGAGTACTTACCGGGAACTGAAAAAAACTGGCAGGAGAGAAGCCGCGGGATCTTATGCTGGATGAAGCGGGAGAAAAGATCCACGTGGTATACCAGCAGGATCAGGCTTCTAAGGCAAGACCCCTGGACTGGTATCTTTGCAGCAGCAGGCCGTATGTACATATCGGGCAGGCATTGATGGGACATAATTATATCACCAGGGAACAGACATATCCCCCAAGGGAGATTGTAAGCGAAGAGCGGGAAGCACTGACCGGTGCTTACCGGCAGGGGCGGTATGAGAATCTGATCGTGTTCTCGGACACCTATTTTGAATCCGTAAAGGATTGCTGGAAGACCACGGATCTTCTGACCGGAGAACCGGTGTCTGAGGAAGAGGCGGTGCCGGATGTGACCATCCACGAGTGGCCTACCCGGTTAATGCTGGTCAATGTTCCAGAGAAAGATCAGGAACGGGCGGATGAAATCCTGGGTGAGTTCCGAAAAAGCCATGCCTTCGACGAGGCATTTGATCCGCTGGTTAAGAGTGCCTATATCAGTGCAGACGCCCGGCACCAAAGAGAGACGGAACGGCAGATGGAAACCATTGTAAACGGTATCGTGCTGCTGATGCTGCTGGCGGTGGAAATCTTCCTGCTTCGGATGAAAATGAAGATGGATCTCCCGGAGCTTCGGAGGGATTACCGGTTCTTTGAGGTGTTTGGGATGAGCAGCGCCGAGAGGATCAGGCTTATGAAACGTGAGGTTTCCCGGTATGTATGGGTGCCGCTGATCCTGGCAGGCGTGATTTCTTTTGTATTGACAGGGACTGTATTTGGTCTTAGGATGTATGAAATAAAGGATGTTCAAAATTATATGAAATATGGTATCCTGTTGTGGGGAGGATATATTCTGGCGCAGGCGGTGAATCTGAAGCTGATGCAGAGAAGCCTGGTCAGAGATCTGGAAGGAACAAAAACTGGAAGGAATAAAAAATAGAAATGAATATAGATGAAAAAGTCAGGGAGGGGCAAAAAGAAGATGAATGAAAAATATGATGAAAACAGGGAGAGCCGGTACTGGCGGCGGAAGGTCTGATCCGCAACTATACCAAGACCGGGGAGCAGAAGGGAAAAGATGAGATCAAGGTGTTAAAGGGCCTGAATTTCCAGGTGGACCGCCAGGAGTTTGTAGGAATCATGGGGCGTTCCGGCTGCGGAAAGACGACACTCCTTAAGATATTGGGGATGATCGACAGACAGACGGACGGAAAGCTGTATTTTAAAGGCAGCGACACGGAAGAGTTGTGGAAGGACGAGCTGGCGGACATCCGGCGCCGGGACATTGGTTTTGTGTTCCAGGATTTTTATCTGATGGACAGCCTGACGGTCCGGGAAAATATCATGCTGCCGAAGATCCTGGACAAGGGAACGGCAAAGGACTGCATCCAGAAGGCAGAAGAGAGCGCAGAGCAGTTCGGCATCCGGCACCTGCTGGATAAAAAGCCCTATGAGCTGTCCGGCGGTGAGAAGCAAAGAGTGGCGATCTGCCGGGCGCTGATCAATGATCCGGAGCTGATCCTGGCCGACGAGCCGACCGGAAACCTGGATTCTAAGTCCGGTGACGTAGTGATCTCTACCATGACCGAGATCAACAAGGAACTCGGTAAGACCATCGTCATGGTTACCCATGATCCGAAGATGGCCAGCTATTGCAGCCGTCTGATTCTCCTGAAGGATGGTGTGATCCTGGAGGATTTGAAAAAGGAAGGGGATCAGGAGGAGTTTTACCAGAAGATCCTGGTGAAGATGAAAGAATTGTAGAAAAGAGTGGCGGATGCAGGCAGACTGTTGTTAATGGTCTGCCTGTTTTTTTTGAATTGCTCTTGCATTTCTTCCGGTTGTTCTCTAAAATGGGCTTTGATATGCAATATTTCTGGTGTGTTATCTAAGTAGAACCAGGCAAAGTCAGACTGGAGGATGGATGTAGAAATGAATTACGAACGGATTTTGGAAGGGATTCTTGACATCGGTGAAGCTATGCTGTGCAGCGGAGCGGAGAATTTCCGCCTGGATGATACGCTGTACCGTATGTGTAAAAGCTACGGATTCGAAAGATATGATGTGTTTGCGATTCCCAGTAATATTCAGATTACAGTGAAGACGCCGGATGGAGAGTTCCTGACCCAGATCCGGCATATTGAATCGACGGGGATCAATTACGACCGCCTGGATTATCTGAATATCTGGCCCGGTATGTCTGTCAGAATACACCGGACGCGGATGAGCTTCATGAGAAGTTTCTGGAGGTCATGAACCGGGAGGAGCAGCCGCTTATTCTGACCTATGCGGCCGGGATCATGGGCGGGACCGGGTTCGCGGTGTTCTTTGGCTGCGGGTTCATGGACGCTCTGGTAGCGGCTCTGGTGTCCTTGATGATCGTGTTTGTGGGGAACTGGCTGGGAAAACGGGAGAGCAATCTTCTGATCTATAACCTGATCCTGGCGTTTCTGGCAGAAGTAGTGATCATCGGGATGGATTTTCTGGGAATCGGCACGCATCAGGACCGGATCATGATCGGAATCGTCATGCTGCTGATCAGTGCGCTCAGCACGACCAACGGGATCCGGGAAATGCTGCAGAGAGATTTTATTTCCGGGCTGATCAATATTATGAACTCGATCCTGGGAGCGGCCGGCATCGCGTTTGGTATTGCGATCGCCATGCGGCTTCTGGGCGGAGGAGATTCTGACGGTTATGTTTTGAACCACAACGTGGGGATCCAGCTGATCTCCTGTACGGTGGCCTGCGTGGGATTTGCGCTGTGGTTCAAGATCAAGGGAAAACAGGTGATCTACTCCGGGATCGGGGCGTTTTTTACCTGGGCGATCTATCTGGTGGTCTATGAAGTGTGGCCCAGCAACTTTGGAGCGACCATGCAGGGGCGATCTTCGTGGCCGCCTACGCGTTTATCATGTCCAGGGTCAATAAGGCGCCGGCAACCATTTTCCTGACCGCATCTGCTTCCCACTGATCCCCGGACCAAACCTTTACTATATGATGTACGGCTGGGTGAGCGCGGATTCTGCTATGGCCGGCCGGGAGATGGATCTGCTGCTGGAGACCTGCCTGGCTATCGCACTGGGATTCCTGATCGTAGATGTGGTGTCCAGGATCGTCCTGTACGCTAAAAAGATGGAGTACCGTGTGGGGAAAAAGACAGTATAGCAAAAGAATATAGCAGAAGATTTGCAAAGAATATAAAAAGAATATGATATGAAACGAAAGTCAGGGGCTGCGGGAAGTTAAAACCCGCAGTCCCTGGCGTCTTTCAGTTCAAAAGTCATCGGCTTGCCGGTCGTGGGGTGCCGGAAGGTCAGCTTGTAGGCACAAAGATAAATTTGCTGCCAGCTATTTTTCCCCACATTCCACATAGAGTGTGGATTATATTTGGTGTCGCCGAGGATCGGACAGCCATATTCGCCAGCTGTACCCGGATCTGGTGGTGGCGGCCGGTGAAAATGTGGATAAGTAGCTCGGTCGGCTCCATTGGGGACGGATTTTCAGAAATCCCCCGTCCCCAATGGAAGAAGTTATCCACAGCGATGTGGAATTCCAGGCGTGCCAGCCTGCGCCGGGAGTGTTTTGGCTGCAGACACGGGAAGTGTTGGTCTGCGGGTCTTTGCACAGGTAATCTTCCAGGATGCCGCTGTCTGTGTCCGGGCGTTTTTCTACAAGTGCCCGGTAGTATTTCCCGAAAGCGGCCTTCTTGGGATCGGTGAGCTGTTGGGAAAGTTCTCTGGCGGCGGATTTGGTCTTGGCGAATACCAGGATACCGGTGACCGGCTGATCCAGTCGGTGGATCACAGCCAGATAGGGCTCTTTGCCGGCGGAGGCGGCATTTCCCGGGGCGGAGCGGCAGAGGTGATTTTTGATCAGCCGTTCCATATCGGGAACCGCTACGGAGCGGGACTGGGTGGCGATGCGTGGGGCTTGACACAGACGATGATCTGGTCGTCTTCATATAAAATATTAAGGGGAGATGATTGAAATCTGGCGTGCCATAAAGCACCTCCGAATTCTTGTTTTTTTAATAATTTCTTTTATTTAAACATAGCATGAAAAAATATGCAAATTTTATTACCGCGGGGGAGAACACACACTTTAGGGATTGCGGCATACACTAAGGTAGATACTGATTTTAGGAGTGTGCCGGCATGGAACAGAAGCTTCCCTATTATATGGTATATCCTATGCCTTTCATGGATGGCGATGAGAGGCAGGCGAGAAGAGATCTGGAATATATGAAAAGCCTGTACCCGGAGGCAGCAAAGAGACTTGCGCCTTATGTGGAAGAGGAATGTGACAGGTTGATGTACGAAGGGAGTATGATCTATGATGAATACCCGGATCCGCTTCAGCTGCGTCTTGCCTGCCGGAGAGTTTTTGAGCGGGCTTCGGAGGGTGAGGAGAAGCCAGGAGCGTGGATGCGGGATTTGATTCAGGTGATGACCTACCAGGAGATCCTAAGGAGGAGAAGTGAACACCGGAGCAGAAGGCGGAAATTTTATTAAAAAGACAGGAAAGCTCACAAAAAAGAAGGAGCCGGGCCAGAATACAAAGAGCCTGACTCCTTTTAGCGCTTACGGGGATTTGGAATGGACGAAAGGAGGAAGATGTGATAAAATACACGAAGCAAAGGACAGAAAGGAGCATACCCGCATGGATAATGTGATATTTATCGGCATGCCCGCTGTAGGGAAGAGTACTGTGGGAGTGGTTGTTGCAAAAAGACTGGGGTACCGTTTTTTGGACGTGGATATTCTCATCCAGGAAACAGAAGGAAAGCTTTTGAGAGAAATCATTCGCGAAAACGGGATCGGGGGATTTCTGGAAATTGAAGACCGCATCAATGCCGGAGTCCGTGCGGAGCATTCGGTCATTTCGCCGGGAGGAAGTGTCGTGTACTGTAAAAATGCGATGGAGCATTACAAAGAGATTGGAAGCATCGTATATTTGCAGGCGTCTTACGAAACAATAAGTAGAAGATTGAATAATGCGAAAAACCGAGGCGTAGTATTAAAAGATGGCCAGTCCCTGAAAGCACTTTATGAGGAGCGGGTAAAACTGTTTGAAAAATATGCGGATATCACCATCTGCGAGGATGGACTGGGGCTGGAGGAAACGATTCGGGCCGTACTGGATGCGCTGGAAAAAGATAAATAATATCAAGAAAGATATTACAAATAAGTTACAAAATGTAAAAAATGTTTTACAAACGTGGATTCTAATGATATAATAGCGTGGAATATGAATTTGAAAATTTAGAAATGAGAGTAAAATATAGATAGTATTTAATTGAGGTGTGTTATGGAACAGTATATTATTAAGGGCGGACATCCGCTGGTCGGAGAAGTAGAGATTGGCGGTGCGAAGAATGCTGCGCTTGCGATTCTGTCAGCTGCGATTATGACAGATGATACAGTGTTGATCGACAATCTTCCGGATGTGAATGATATTAATGTACTGCTGGACGCAATTGAAGGAATTGGTGCAATGGTTCATCGTGTGGACAGACATACGGTGAAAATTAATGGAAAAAATATTCACGATATTTCTATTGAATATGATTATATCAAAAAAATCCGCGCTTCCTATTATCTGCTCGGGGCTCTGCTCGGGAAATATAAGCATGCGGAGGTGGCGCTTCCGGGAGGATGTAATATCGGAAGCCGTCCGATTGACCAGCATATCAAAGGATTCCGTGCTTTAGGAGCAGATGTGGAGATTGAATACGGCAAGATCATGACAGAAGCAGAGCGCCTGATAGGGAAGCATATCTACTTTGACGTGGTCAGTGTTGGCGCGACCATCAATGTGATGATGGCAGCGCAATGGCAGAGGGAATGACGATTCTGGAAAATGTGGCGAAGGAGCCGCATGTAGTTGATGTAGCCAATTTCCTGAACAGTATGGGAGCAAATATCCGCGGTGCGGGGACCGATGTGATTAAGATCCGCGGCGTACAGAAGCTGCACGGTACAGAGTATTCTGTTATTCCGGATCAGATCGAGGCGGGAACATTTATGTTTGCGGCAGCAGCGACAAGGGGCGATGTGACCGTGCTGAATGTAATTCCGAAGCATTTGGAAGCCACGATTGCCAAATTGGTGGAGATCGGCTGCGAAGTGGAAGAGTTTGATGATGCAGTCCGTGTAGTATCAAAGGGGAATTTAAAGAGCACTCACGTTAAGACGCTTCCATACCCGGGATTCCCGACAGACATGCAGCCGCAGATTGGCGTAACGCTGGCTCTGTGCAAGGGGACAAGTATCATAACAGAAAGCATCTTTGAAAATCGGTTTAAATATCTGGATGAGCTGGCAAGAATGGGAGCCAACATCAAGATAGAAGGAAATTCCGCAACCATCGAAGGCGTAGAACATTTCAGCGGTGCAAGAGTCAGTGCGCCGGATCTTCGCGCAGGGGCGGCACTGTGTATTGCAGGGCTGGCAACAGATGGCATTACGATTGTGGATGATATCGTATATATTCAGAGAGGATATGAAAGATTCGAAGAAAAGCTGCGCTCGATCGGCGGAATCATCGAGAAGGTGGAGACGGAGAAAGATATCCAGAAGTTCAAATTGAAAGTGAGCTAGTCAGGCAGGAATTGGAGTTGAAAAATTCCAATTCCATAGTTTTACTTAATTTACGAATAATTTTGAATTCCAGGGGAAAGGT
>ENA-OPZM01000088-OPZM01000088.1-human-gut-metagenome-genome-assembly--contig:-NODE-88-length-36499-cov-13.018421_pt1 | contig 36499 bp, 37 predicted proteins | sample MGYA00242478_ERZ504493 | MGnify/ENA primary metagenome ERZ504493 (study PRJEB26092, sample SAMD00036227) | human gut metagenome | host: Homo sapiens | study: EMG produced TPA metagenomics assembly of... | reverse complement strand
CACAATGACACATTTACCGAGTTGATGAGCGGCATGCCGCAAAAGATCAATCACCTCATCAGTCATTTCCGGATCCAGGCTGCCAGTCGGTTCATCCGCCAGAATCGCGCGGCCGGGCGCCACTAGGGCGCGGCCGACCGCCACCCGCTGACGTTGGCCACCCGACAAGTGCATGATGTTGCGCTTCGATTCCTCACGGCTCAGCCCCAGATCTCGAGGATCTTCATATCGGCCTTGGGATTGACCAGGCGCAGATTCTCTTCGGGGGTGAGATAGTCGATCAGATTATGGTCCTGGAACACCAAGGACACGTGCTCGCGACGGTGCTTTGAATAACCCGTCGTAGCTATATCCTCGCCCTCAAAACGAACCACTCCATCAGAGGGGGCATCCAGACCGGCCAACAGAGACAGCAAAGTGCTCTTTCCCGCTCCCGATGGACCGGTTATCGCATACATCTTTCCGGATTCGAAATCTGCGTTCACGTCCGAAAGAACGCGAATCTTCGCCGCGCCATATGAGTAATTGACATGGTCCAATTGCAGACAGATAGTCATGATTAGTATCTCCTAACGCATAGAGGAAAGAATGGATTTCGGGGATTTGGCCAGCACTGCGGCGCACGACACGGCAAGCGCGATTGCGATGACCGCGCATCCGAGCAGCAGGATGAGCAGCGTCTGTTCTGGCGGCAGAGCCTCCACCTGCAATGATTCAAGAGGTGCGACTCCCGAATCGTGCAGCAGGAGCGAGGACACGTAACCGGACAATAGGGAGCCCGTTCCCAGCGAGCACAGGGCGGCGACCACAGCCATGAGACCGGTTTCGATCGCGAACTGGGCGATAATCTGCATCTTGCCGATGCCGAGGGCCAGAAGGGTGCCTATCTCATGGATGCGTGAGCGAATCCAGAAGACAAGCGCCATGCCCAATACCAGCACATCGGCCAGGCAGACGGACAACAGCACCATGCGGACCAGATCGCGTACCGTTTCCACCGACTGCAGCACGCCGGAAAGCCGCGCCGAGTCATCGGTGACGCCATACTCGCTTCCGGCGATTTTTTTTGCTTGGGCCATTGCTGCGGAAAGATCCCGCGGATTATCCGAGAGGCACCGGATCGTGCCGACCGTTCCTCTCCAGTCAGCGCGGAAACCACTTGGGCGCCCGAATAGATGAGATTCTCCGATGCGTCCGATGGCATAGGGCTCTGTGCCTGTACATTGCCAGAGAAGATTCCGGCCACGCGAACGGTGGAATCGCGGCCTTCCTGACTGAGTCGGAAGGTCGATCCCACCGATAGTCCATTCTCACGTGCGAAATCCCGGTGAATCAGTACGTTCCGGCCATTACCTGAAATGTGGTGTCCTTGTTCCAACCGGTACAGGCCGCTTTGGAACTCTTCGGACAACGAGGAGTCAGTGGTGCCCAGCACGCTGACCTGCGTGGATAGGCCGGAATCCAGTCGAGGACCATGTTCGGGGACAACCGGATGCGCGCCATCCACCTGCGCCAGGGTCTTACGTTCGTAAACGGTTTTCCCTACGCCGGGGATGCGTGAGAACCGGCTCGCTTCCTTTGGGCTGACGGGATTCTCGCCGGTGTCGACGGTAAAACCTATTCCCAGGCTTCCGCCGATATCGTCGGACATTTTCTGAAGCGCCGTTGACGCTCCGACCTGAGCCACGAGACTGGTGAAAACCATCAGCATCAACAGTCCGATGATTCCGCTGCGTACCGGTTTACGTACGATTGCCAGCGTGGCACGCTTCCACACGTTCATGCCCGTCATCGGAGCTCCGACAGGCTTCGCGGCGACTTGCGCAGCATCGGTATGCACGATATGGCGACGCATACCAGCATCACCGCCAGCAGGCCGAGCGACACATACAGTACGGCGGTTGTGTCGATCGATACCGTGAGCGAATCCAAGGTACGAACCGACATATTGGACTCAAGATCGCCGCCGACCTGTCCCATGCTGCTCAGTTCCTTCGCCGCGGAGGCGTTCACGGAACGGAGGGCCGAGGTGCCAACCATTGGGCCGCTCCCCGTGCGCACAGCCATCCGAGGACCAGGGACGGCAGGCCGATCAGAATCATCTCGGTTAGATATTGGGCGATCAGGGATGGCTTGCCGATGCCGAGGGACACCAATACGCCCATCTCCTGACGTCGGTCGTTCATCCACAGCAAGAGCATGAGGCTGAGGACTATCACTGCCGAGATGGTCACGCCGATCAAAGCGCCGCGCATCATGGAGCGCACACTTCGGGCGGCATTCAGCATGCTCGACGTATATTGGTCATTGCGCGTGATCTGGTAGTTGTTCCAATCCACCGGAAGCTTCTTCGCCGCTTCCATGGTTTTCTCCACGTCGACACCCCTGTCCAGAACGAAAGTGGCATCCTGGTATATTTCCTTGCCGGCCTTGTACTGGTACAGAGTACTTGTGGTGTCCAAATCGGTGTACACAGTGTTGGAGGTGAGTTCCGCGCGGCTGGCCACCTTCCTGTCGCTGTCCCCTTTGAATATTCCGACGATGGTGGTTTTGACGGTTGCCGTCGAATGCGACTCATTGTCGGCATCATATGGATTGGCCTTGAGCGTGAGGGTATCGCCGACTTTAAGCCATTGGTTTTGGCGAGATCCTCATGGACCATCGACATATGCTTATCGGACGCCTTTAGATGACGTCCTTCGACCATGCCGAGCGTGTGGGACGTGAACACATTGAGTTTTGACGAATCGTTTGTGCCCATGACGTTGGCCGTATTGCCGAACTGCTGTTCTTTCTCCGCATCGTAATCATCGCCGCCGGGGACCTTCACCACGCTGGCTCCCACGAGATCGGCGGTGGCGTTCTGCCTGACCATGCACGAGCCAACCCCGGACAGCTTCGAGATTCGTTGCACATCAGCGGGACGAACCATTCCGCCTCCGCGAGGCGTCAGCATGCTGCCTTGCAGGTTACTGGCCAGCACGAATCCGCCGACCGCCTGTTTCTCAATCTGTCCGGCCTCATGTTGAGCTGCCCGTGAAACCGCGGTCGCGGACAGCATACTCGCCGTTATGATGGTCAGCACAATGAACAGCACCGCGGTGCGCACTCGTTTTCTGAGCACATAGCGCGCCGCCCGTGAGATAAAGGTCATTAATACCCCCTGTAAAGCTGGGACCTTCTCGGTAGTGCCCGAAAAGATGTGCACTTTGGACCATGGCCGTCCATGCACGATGATCAGTTCGCTTCCGCGAGTTTGTCATCAAGCCGGGACCTGTCGAGATAGCGGCGGGTCGACGCTTTCCTCGCGCCGTCTGTGGCGCTCGATGACCGCGGATTCGAAGACCTCGCCCTTGAGCTTGGGCACCTTCAGGCCGAGCCTGCCGGCTTGGCGGTCAGGCTCCGGTCGATCTGTATGATGCTCGAGGGTCTTGCCGACTTTGTCGCGTCCGCGCCGAGCAGATTCCTACACTCTTTGGCGGCCCTGTCCAGATCGGCGGCCGCCGACACGCACGTTCCGCGCGCCATGGCCGTCCTGTGGTCCTCATATGCCCGATAGCCCAGGCGGCCGCCCACGACCACTGCGGTAGACGCGGCCGCCGCCACGCCGCTGAAGCGGCCGAATGACGGACTGGAACCCGCCATCGGCGGCGTACGTCGGTGTATGCGGTCGGCGCGTTGGGCAAACCCATGCCGCACCGGCCGGAGGCTGAGGGGGCCGTTCGACCGGAAAACTCAATGGTCGTAGGATTCCCGGATGCGGGCGTCGGGCCCGGTGGCAATCCGGACTGGAACCTCATACGAAAAACGGGCTGCCGTGGTCCGTTGGGAACCGTGGCAGCCCGCTGTGTGATTCGTTGGAATCGGGGAAAGCCTTACTTGTTGAGGACCTTCTTCATCAGGTCGGAGGAGGCCTTGGCGAGTGCGAACTGGCCGAAGCCGGGTCGATGGAGGCGAGGTTGGCGTTGATGATCTGGTTGAAGGTATCGTTCTTCATGATGTTTCCTTTCGGACGGCCGCCTGTCTTCTTGCTCTTGTCTTCTTCTGCATCGTGCGGTGCGTCGCTGTTGGTTGTTTTCTTGTCTCTGTATCTTCTGTTGTTTTTCTGTTGTGCCTTCACTATAGGCAGGAAGGTATGCGTACGTCATGCCGCAATCGCCATTTCTATTGTAGACTCATCGGTTCATCTTAAAGAAAGAATAAAAAAGCGGTCATATATTCTGTTGCGCAGCCTGCCGAAGCGTCGTTTCGAGCAGAAAAGTCAACGGTTTTCTGTTGATTTCAACGCTGGCAGCCCGGTTTGCGTCGTTTCAAGCAGAAGAAGTGCGGCTCGTCTGCCGGTCTCAACGCGAACGGCAGACTTTGCGTCGTTTTGAATGGAAAGACCAATGGATTTCTGTCGGTCTCGACGTGGACGGACTCGGCCTTTTTTTGCACCAGTGGGGATTGACCTTCCGTCGGCATCCGGAGCGAAGGCCTATCGCTTCGAACGCTTGCTACAAGAACCATGGAACAGCCTGCCGACACGCACAGGTTCACTCCGCAGGTCACCGCCGGCAATAGCCGTATGACCGGCTGGTCATAGAAATCGAGGACATCGGGATCCATGAATCCTGAGTACGCCTCGAAAAGCGGATATGGCACGAGTGCCAGTGTCGAACTCGCAAAGAACAATATCCAGATAACGGAGAGGCACAGGATGAAGGCTCTTCGACCTTCTGGACGGATGGTTTTCGAGAATGCGAAAAGAGTCCATGAAAGCACGGTGATTAAAGCTCCGGCGACATACAGCAGACTCGGAATCTCGTCATACATGATTTCGCCTCCTCTCGATTCGGTTGCAGACGATTCGATCTATCGGCAGTATGGGCTGATTATAAGGCGGCGTTGTTTTTTGCGTCAAGAGGTTTTGGCCGCTCATGGCCGATTTGACGTTTCGCCGGAATCGCAAGGCAATGATGCTGCACGGATCTGGCGAGTCTTCGATACCTGCGCATGCCAAGCGAGGGACGATCCATGGGGTGGCAGGGTCGAGGGATCTTCGCAATGCCGTTCTCGCCGCTCGCGAAAACGGTTCGTCATGATTCCGTTCGGCTACAACGCGGACCGAGCGAGCCTGCATTGGAACAACTGGAGCTACTGAAACGGCAAGACCTCCGAAACCGCGATTGCCGACGGCGACGAGGATTCGCCGAAGAAGGAGAAGTATCGGTCAAGGTGGCCGCGGTGAACCTGAAAGCAGTCTAGATTATCCCGATCCACATATTGTCCATTGTGTCCATTTGCCGCATGATGAAAACGGATGGAGGTGGTTGCGATGACCATGATGATGGGTGGCAAAGTCCATAGGACGAGGTCTAAGGCACGGCGCTCTGCTGGCGGAGTTCCCGGAGCGTTCCTGCAAGGGGTGGACGGCACGCGTATCCCGTTGACGCCGGACGACTACAGGCGCGTTAGGGAGTTTCTGCTTGCGGAGCCGGAACGGGCGGTGGCGGATGACGAGCGTATCACGACTGGCGAGGCGGCGCGTATTCTTGGGGTCTCCCAACGCACGCTCACACGCATGCTGGACGGCGGTGAATGGGCCATGCGTTTTGGCATATCGCCTCCCAACGCACGCTCACACGCATGCTGGACGCGGGCATGATTCCGTACACCCGCATGGGGGAGCGCAGTTACCGTTTCCTGAGGCTTTCGGATGTGACCGACTACAAGCGCAGGCGCGACGAGGCCACATCCAAGGCGTTGGATGAGATGCGTTCCATCGCCGATGAGGACGGCGCGTACGACATCGACTATTCGGATTACCTGTCCCGGTTCGATAAGTAGAGTGCCTTATGATTGCGCTGCTTGACGCCAACCTGTTCGTACCTACGTGGATCATCGACCCACTGCTTAGCTTGGCCGAGGCTGGTCTGTGCGAGCCAGCATGGTCTGCGAGGGTCATGGACGAGGCACGCTTGGCCATCATGGAAGTGCGGCATGTGCCCGACGTCCGGGCCCGCGGTTTTCTTGACGCGATCTGCAGGGCCTTTCCGATGGCCATGGCGGAGGATTGGGAGCGGTTTGAACCGGACGTGAATTTGTCGGACCCCAACGACGGGCATGTGGTCGCGGCCGCCCGTCGGGCCGGTGCGGAAACCATCGTTACATTCAACCTCAAGGATTTCCCCGCAGACGAACTTTCCAGGTACGGACTGCACGCTCAATCGCCGGATGTTTTCCTTACCTCCGTGTTCGATGCACATCCAGAAGAAGCGATGGACGCCATGCGCAGACTGGTCAGCTCCAAACGCCATCCGCCGCGTACCATGAGCGAAGAAATCGAGCATTTGCGCGTCTTGCGCCTTCCGCTGTTCGCACGGAGATTGTCCGAAACGGTAGGCTAATCCCCGTCATCTGCAACACTGCGAATCATACGGTAGGCGCAATCAATGCACAATCTGTGAATAATCGCTAATCCATTGGCTCAACACAACCTATTGCCGCCTTGCACCGTGGAATCAAGCAAATCACGAAGAAAAGGCCGTCCGCACGGCAAGATTTCGGTCGTAGGCGATGGATTCGGACGAGCCGTATCCGAGAGGGTGCCAGTGCGAATAGGTGGACTCGGACCGGTCATGTCTAGGGGGCGGAATAGCCCCTAGACATAGTCCTTTTTGCTCCCCCACCTGGACTCGAACCAAGACAAAGGGTTCCAAAGACCCGTGTGCTGCCATTACACCATGGGGGAACGGCGATAAAACCCGAGGTCCGCCAAGTGTCTATTATGCCATATGCGGCCATCACCTGATACCGCGTGTCGGACGCTTTCGCAGGTGATGGCCGCTTCCTCCGGATTCAGTTCAATGCCTTGACCAGCCAACCATGCGTACCGTTGTCGAAAAGCTCGCTGGTGATGCGGTAGCCAAGATGTTCATACATCGCGAAATTCTTATCTTCGGAGTGTACGGCGGCAACATGTCCACCGGCCTTCCGGATGAGACGTTCCGCCTCGGCCAGCACCGTCTTGCCGATACCATGGCCACGTTCGTCGGCGACCACGGCCAAACGACCAATCACCCAACGTCCGGGTTGATCGGCATGGTCGAGATCAGGGTAGAGACGGCATGTCGCCACGGCGCGGCCGTTTCCAAAAGCCAGCAGATGCGTGGCTCGGCCCGGCTCATCCCATTCGTCGAATTCCGGACGATAATCCTTCTCCACGACGAATACCGCCGTGCGGATGCCGCGCGCCTCGTCCGTCATCATGTCGTATTCGCGGATCTCCATATGATCCGACACTACAGTCGGGCGGGGAAGAGAGACGAATGGAAGTTATGTGGCGTCGTGTTCGACGATGGCACTGTTGTCGAACACACGCCGAACAACGCACGCCAAACGCACGTAGGCGGATGTATGACAGCCAGCGCACGTGATAGGGTACACCCGTGAACGAAAAAGAGAAGGACTCCGACACACGCATATACGCTTTGGACGGGCTCAGAGGACTCGCGGCCCTGGCAGTGGTCGCATACCATTACACGGGAGGCACCCTCCGCCAACTATTGCCAGGCGCCCAATTCGTCACCCTATTCTTCATTCTCAGCGGACTTGTACTTTCCATCGTTCCGCTACGCGTCGGAATCGACACATACAACTGGCCTCGCTACCAGCTGCGTCGCATCGCCAGACTCGCCATCCCCACCTGCACGGTAATCGGGATCTGCTGCATCGTCTCCACAATCGCCATGCATATGGGGTGGAAAGCGGAAGAATACGCAAACGCGTTCAGCACATCCTCGCCATCAGCCTGGCTACACAATCTGCTCACCCAACTCGACATGCTTTCAATGACCACCGCCGGCACCAGAGTGGACGGTTCCACATTGCAATGGTCGACCTGCCATCATGGAGCATGTGCTGGGAACTGCTTTTCAGCCTTACCCTGCCCGTATACGTCATCATCGCCACCGACATGCGATTCGTGGCACCCATTGCGCTCGCATGCGTGCTGTTGTCGGAGTGGACGCAGTGGCCGCCGTTGCGTCACATGGCCATGTTCGCGCTTGGCGTCGCGTTGGCGAAACGGCTTACGGACAACGGGCGCGAGACGATGCGCGACGTCGTTGCCGTACCGCTCGCCCTGTGCGGCATCGTCTTGGTTTGCCAAAGCGGCTTCGGTTTGCTGCCTGGTATTGTCGCCCAACCTTTGGCCGTGTGCGGATGCCTGATATTGGTGGTGGTCGCACTTACCTGCAACGTGGTATCCGACCTGCTTTCCACGCCACCTGTCCGTTGGCTGGGGCGCATTTCATTCAGCCTGTATCTGACCCATCTTCCCGTCCGCGACTGGATTGTGCCGTACATTCCCGTACAGGTCTATTGCGCCCGGTGGTTTTGTTTGCATTGTGCCTTCTGGCAGCGGAGGCGTTCTATCTTGCCGTGGAACGGCCTGCTACCAGACTGTCAAGGAGGCTGGGAAAGGCGAAAAGGGAAGCCTGATGTATTCCGCTTGCGCATGGTGCTTTAGGCGGAATCGCCGGTTTGCATGAATGTCGATTGAGCGACCGGTATACGCTTCCTGCGAGGACATGTTCGGCATGTTCCGCGGCAAGGCGTGCATTCGGAAACTGATCCGCGGAAACATGTCCGGCCACGGCAAGTCAGTCGCCATCACTTTGGAACATGGCATCCACGGAAGCGCGTACCTGCCCGGTGTCCTGTCGTGGCCCGTCAAATACCATCAGGGAGATGGAGTTGGTACGTAGTTCACTCAGCGAGCTCAGCAACGGACGCACCGCCGCGGTGCTGCCCAAAGCGACCGTGCGCCCGTCATCATCAAACGGAACAGGACATCCTACATGTTTATGAGTATCAACAGCTATCAGAATCTCTTCGACCGTCTTGAGGATAAGTTCGATGCTTGCCTCGCCGACGCCCGCATAGCCGAGAACGATGGACGCCGCAACAGGCATGGACTCTGATCCGACGCAGACGGTATTCGTGGCATGTCAATTGAATTATGATTCCCTTAGTTTCAGATTCGAAGGAATCGTCTGGAGCGATTTCCACGACGGTTCGGTCGGCATTCCCGCCTTCGTGCGCGAAGGACAGAACGTCCACATCAAAGCAACAGTGGACAAATACAATCCCGACAACGGCATTTTCAAACTGGACCTCGTCGAAATGACCGAACGCTGACAAATCAGGCATTGTGCCGCAGCGGTTGGCAAACAGCAATGCTCTTCGGACTTCTCCGCAGAGCATTGCGCGTTTTCCGAAGACGCGATTACGACGCAAACACGACGCGATTACGACGCGATTCGCTCTCCAATGCGCGACAGTGCGCGATAGTGCGCGAAACGATATGCCCGAGTGCGCGATAACGCGCGCTCGCTAACAAACAGAGCTTCGCTGCCAATCTACTTCTGAACGACGCCGCCGCCGTCTTCCTTGACGATTGTGCTGTGCCGGATTCAAGAGGCGCAGTGCGATGAAACGCTTCCCAAAGACATGCCGCATAAGCGCGGAACGTAGCCGGCAAAGTATATGCTGAAATATTCTTGCGATTAAAACAGGAGGACGCATGGCCGGTTCGTTTGGCATGGAAACGCCGCAAGGGGAGCACAGATACCGTCTCTCCTTCACCGTCGGCGGACTACTCGCAACCCAAGGCCGCACCCTCGCCGAAATGTACCTCAAACACGTCTCCGACAATGGCGGCCAACCCGATCCGAACAGGGAAAACAGGGAAATCGGAGAAGCGATCACCATGATCCGCGCACAGGCCATCGAGGAGAATGTGCTCGCCATCCGCACGGTTACAGCAAGCAAACGCATCGTCGCGGAGACCCTCAAACGCCTGAGCGTCTTCACGTCCGAGGAGCTTGCGTATCTGAGCGGCGCGGACGCGCCGACATCCGATCGTGAGACGCTCATGTGGATCGCGATGTGCCGGTATTACGCCATCGTTGGCGAATTCGCGTTTGATGTCCTCAAAGCCCATTATCTGACCGGCCGCATCTCCCTTGATTTCGAGGACTACGCTCGATTCATGGCGGACAGGGCCACCTGGCATCCGGAAATCGACCAGCTCAGCGAACTCACCGCGAAGAAGCTGCGCGGGAACCTGTTCAAGGCGATGAGCGAAGCGCATCTGCTACGCGCGGACGCCGGCGGAACGCGAAAAAACCACAACACGATTCTGAGCTGCACCCCTAGCCGCGTGTTGGCGGATATGCTTAAGAAGAGGCCGGATTCGTTCGCGTATCTTCCTATGCGCGAAACATCGCTGTGACCGGTCGCCGACGTTACGGACATGGGGTGGAGGAGAGAGCATGACCGGTTCCATCGACGGTGTCGATTCGGAGAACGGACACCGCGACATCGATGCCGAATTCGCGCGTTTGCGGGAGATCATGCGTCCCGGCGTTTCCGCACCAGCAGCGGTCTCGCCGGCGAACAGCCCTACTATATCTATGACTATCCCGCTGAACAGGAGCTCGAGGTCGCCGACCACATCAGGCTCCTGAAAACCCAGCTTGAGACCATGACTCCGGCCGACGGCGGCTACGCGCCCCAGGTGCTTGTGATCGACCTGTACGACGTGGCGTTGGAAATCATCGATGAGAGGAAGCTGCTCGACCGCGTGCTCGGCATCGAGGAAAGCCGCCACACGATCGTCTCGGCGGACACGAGGACGGACAAGTTCCTCAGCCTGCTCGACACCATGATTGCGGGGGACACGAGCAAGCTTCCTGATTTCATCCGGGACCGTTACGAACAGGCCAAGGCGGAAGCAAGGCCGACATCATATTCATCACCGGGGCGGGCAAGGTGTACCCATACATCCGCGCGCACGCGTTGCTCAACTCGCTGCAGGGGCGCATCGACGACCTCGAGCACCCATTGGTGCTGTTCTACCCCGGCACGTTCACGAGAAGCGCGGTCGCCGGCTCCACCATGTCGCTGTTCGGCCGTCTGCCGGGAGACAACTACTACCGTGCGAGAAGCCTGCGCGAGATGAGCGTCCGGGCATGACGGACCATCCGACAGCAGGCGAGATACAGATTTTCGAGGAGGGAAAGCAATCATGAGCGGGCAAAACGGAGTCAGTTTCAAGGAACTGTTCAACAAGGACATCGAGCAGAGCGTCAACGGAGTGATCAAGGCCAACGACGAGAAGGAACTCGACACCGAGGTCAGCGAATACGTGCTCACCGACGAGATCCGCAGAAACCTTGACAAGTTCTTCGACTCGTACAACGATCAGTCGAACCACGAGCAGAACGGGGCATGGATCTCCGGCTTCTTCGGATCCGGTAAATCGCACCTGCTGAAGATGCTCTCCCACATCCTCGGCAACGTGCCCGCGCAGCTTGTGGACAAGGGCGACGGCACGAAACCCACCATGGGCCGGGAGCAGATCGTCCGCACGTTCGTCTCAAAAGCGGAGGAGCAGGACGATCTGATGCTCGCGGGACAGTTGGAGAGGACCCTGTCCATTCCGGCCACGTCGATCCTGTTCAACATCGACCAGAAGGCCGACAAGTCGAACGCCGACGATGCGCTGCTGTACGCGTTCGTCCGCGTGTTCGACGAAGCCCGAGGCTATTTCGGCAAAAGCCCCTACGTCGCCAAATTCGAGCGGGACCTTGACCGCAACGGGCTTCTCGACGAGTTCAAAAGGCATTTCGAACAAGCCTCCGGCGAAACCTGGGACTCCAGCCGGGACGCATCGATCCTGTGGGACACCGAAATCAGCGAGGCGTATGCCGCGGCGACCGGCAAGCCGGTCCAGGACAGCATCATGAAACGCTACGAGGACACGTACACGATGACGGTCGGCGATTTCGCCGAGACGTGAACGAATGGCTGACCCACCAGGAGCCGAACCACCGCATCCTGTTCCTCGTGGACGAGGTCGGACAGTTCATCGGAGAGAAAAGGGAACTCATGCTGTCCCTGCAGTCCATCGCCGAGGACCTCGCCGTCAAGACCAACGGCCGCGCGTGGGTGGTGGTCACCTCGCAGGAGGACATGGACTCCATCGTCGGCGACCGCACCAGGCAGCAGAGCTACGACTTCTCGAAGATCCAGGGTCGTTTCTCCATCAGGCTCAAACTCAACAGCGCCGATGTGGTGGAGGTCATCCAGAAACGTCTGCTCACCAAGAAACCCGAATACGGGACGCTGATGGACGATTTGTGGAACGAGCAGGGGAACAACCTGCGCACCATGTTCGAGTTCACGGGCGAGACGAAACGGTTCTCCGTCAACGGCAGGATGTTCGACAAGAACGATTTCATAGCCTCCTACCCGTTCGTGAACTACGAGTTCGGCCTGTTCCAGGACACGTTGCGCGGGATGAGCCGTTTCGGCATGTTCGACGGACGCCACTCCTCCGTGGGCGAACGTTCCATGCTGTCCACCGTCAGCAGCGCCCTGCGCGACAGCAAGGATGAGACGGTCGGCGCGCTGGTGCCGTTCGACAGACTGTACGACGCATCGCCGACGCCATCCAATCCACTTCGAACTACCGCATCAAGGACGCCGAGAAACGACTGACCTCGGACGTGCGCGACCTGGGCGTTCGTCTGCTGAAGGTCCTGCTGCTCGTCAAGCACGTCGACGGATTCCCCGCGACGGTGCACAACCTGCGCATCCTGCTGACCGACCGATTCGGCATGGACGTGATCGCGTTCGAAGCCGACATCAAAAAAGCCCTGGACGCGCTGGAGCACGACATGTACGTGCAGCGCGTCGGCGATACCTACAACTACCTGACCAACGAGGAACAGGACATCGAGCAGGAGATCAAGAACACGGACGTCGACCCCAGCAAGGAGACCGAACTGTTCAAGGACATCCTGCTCAACGACGTGCTCGGAGGCAAGACCGCCGTCATGTACGGCCCGCAGAAGGCGCCATTCCAATACGGTCTGAAAATCGACCAAGTACCGCAGGGCAAGCAGCAGCCGATCTGGCTGGACGTGGTCACATCGGCCAACGAGCAGGAACGGAAAGACGCAGTCCGGAAGGATTGGGGAAACCGCGATACCATCACGCTGGTGCTGGATACACGTGACGGTCGGCTTGCGGACGACATACGCAACTACACGAAGACCGACACCTATTTGCTGCGCACCGACCGCAAGAGCCAATCCGAGGTACGCCAGCAGATCATCTCGCGTAAGGTGACAGCCAACGAGAAGCTTCGCGATGATTTGCGCGAACGCGTCAAGAAGCCGCGGCCGATGGCGTGTTCTATTACAACGGCGAGCCTGTGGAGGTCAAATCCACCGAAGTGCGCGCCCACGTGGCTGAAGGACTTAACGTGCTGATCGGCCGGTACTACCCCGATTTCAAGTTGCTCGGCGGAGTGTCCTATACGGAAGCCGACCTCGCACGCATCATCATGGACGCCTCACAAAACAGAGAATCCACTCTGGACGGGACCAACGGCACGGCGAACATGATCGAAGCGCCCGCCGACGACGTATACAGCTACATCAGCCGTGAAAAGAACAAGAAGCGCGCCATCAATCTTGACGACATTCTGGAACAATACGACAAGAGCCCCTATGGCTGGCCATACGCCGCGATTCTGGCATGCGTCGGACACCTGTTCGGCACCGAACGCATCACCTTGAGTCTTGACGGCAAGCCTATACAGCGCACGGAAGCCGCCAGCCTGCTGCGCGAGACGAAACGTCATGGTGGAATCCTAGTTGACCTGCCGCGTCGATTCGATGCGAGGAAAGTCTCCGCGCTTCGTGATTTCGCAAAGGATTTTCTCAACATCTCAGCCGGAGAGCAACCGACATCGGCTTCGGACCTGGCTCAGCTTGTATGCGACCGGCTGAAGAACTACGCCGACGAGCTGACCCGACTCCGTACGAACAACGCGAAGCTCGATTTCACGGCGCAGCTTGACGAACCCATCGAAAAGATCAGGTTCGACGCCGGCATGGCCACGGATTGGCTCCTCGGCGATTTCACCGGAGAGGACACGGATAACGGCTCCGAGGAACTGCTCGACCTCAAGGAGGAAGTGATCGATCCAATCGTGTCCTTCCTCAACGGCTCCCAATTGCAGGTGTTGGAGACATCGCGGCAATGGCTGAAGGACAATGAGGCGAACATCGCCTCCTGCGCCTCGCAATCCGTGGCGGAAGCATACCGGGAGGCGAAACGACTCGCAGACGATTCGAACATCTTCCGCGGATCCAAGGCCAGCACGCTCAAAAAGACCGTGGACACGCTTCGCGGCCAGATGGACTCCATAGTCCAAACGGAACGTGAGAAAGCCCTCGGAAAGGCCAAGGGAATCAGAGCCAGGATCGAAGCATCCGACGAATACCGGGATGCGACCGCGCAGGCCCAGGCGGAAGCTTGGCCACGATGGATCGGATCGAGGAACGCATCCGCACCACATCGTTGATCCTCGCCATGGGCAGAATCACGGATGAACTGGACTCCGACACCTATCCTCGGCTGATCAACATGCTTGCCGGATCGAAGCCCAAACCGAAGCCTGCCGTGGAATCAACCACTCCGACGGGAGAGGCCGCGGAAGCGCACGCTCCCGAACCACAGCAGACGTCCGCACCCGTGCGCATGGCGGTGTCCCTGAGCAAAATCGAGCCGCCTCGCATCAAGGACTCGCTGGAAACCGCCGACGATGTGGACGATTTCCTCGACGCGTACCGTCGTGAGCTTATGGCCGCCATCGAAAACGGAAAGAAGATCCTGCTATGAACACGTCGAAGCTGCAGAAATTCGCCACGGACGCGCGACGCCAATTGGTGAACGCGGTCGGAGCGCGCCTCGACGCCGTATTGGCTTCGGATTCCGCCGCACGCGTGGACCAGCCGGCTGCGTTCGAGTATTTGGAGAATGAGATCCGCCATGCCGGCGGCGGCGAGCAGGGACGAAGGCATGTGGTGGAACGGTACGCGTACCGGTGGTTCAACCGCATCGTCGCATTCCGTTACATGGACGTGCATGGATTCACCAGAACGCCGGTGGTGTCCCCGGCGGATATGACCAGCACGAACGCGCTTCCTGAAGTGCTCGCCGCCGCGAAACGTGGCGAATACGATGAAAGCACGGTGTTCGAACAGCGAGTGAACCAACGTGCCAAGGACGAGATCGAGGGCCTGTTCAACGGATCCATCCAGGCGGACGACCCGCAGGGACGCGCGTACGGACTGCTGTTGCAGTCGGAATGCAGGTATTGGAGCGGCATTCTGCCGTCCATGTTCGACAGGATCGGCGGCAATCAAGGCAAGGTCGACGAGATGCTCATGCCCGCAGACCTGCTCGCCGACGGTTCCGTGGTCCACAACGCGGTCGAGGCCATGACCCCGGAGGATTGCGGCGCGGACGACCCATCCGGCAACGTGGAGATCATCGGCTGGCTGTACCAGTACTACATCTCGGAACGTAAAACCGAGGTGATGGACGGGTTCAAGAAGAACCATAAGGCCGGTGCCGATGAAATCCCCGCCGCCACCCAGCTGTTCACCCCCGACTGGATCGTGCGCTACCTCGTGCAGAACACGGTTGGCAGACTCTGGATGCAATCCCATCCCGACAGCAACTGTACAGGAACTGGGAATACTACATCCAACCTTCCGATGAGGATTCCGCGGGCAATGAGGATATCCTCGAAATCCGGACCCCGGAGGATCTGACCGTCTGCGATCCGGCATGCGGTTCCGGCCACATGCTCACATACGCGTTCGATCTGCTGTACGAGATCTATGAGGAAGAAGGCTACGCGCCGGGCGATATTCCCGGCCTGATCCTCGAACACAACCTGTACGGTATGGAAATCGACGAGCGCGCGGCGGACCTCGCCTCGTTCGCGTTGACCATGAAGGCCCGTTCCCGTTCGCGCAGGTTCTTCCGCAAACGCGTGGAACCGCATATCCAACGCATCGCTCCCATCCGCTTCACGGATGACGAGGTCACGGAACTGAACCGTTCTTGCGAAGCGGATTTGGACGCCGCGGTATGGAACACGTTCGAGAAGGCGGACGTGTACGGTTCGCTCATCCAGCCGCCAACCGAGCTTGCCAGGCTTGCCGACAGCATGCTTGAGAATTGGAGCGAGGTAACTCCGTTCGACCTGTTGCTGGAGGATCGCGTCAAGGACGTGTTCGACCAAGCCGTCTGCCTGTCGCGCAGATACGCGGCGGTGGTGGCGAACCCGCCATACATGGGCGCGAAGAACATGAGCGACGAGCTCAAAAAGTTCGTGCAGGACCATTACAAGGACGGCAAAGCCGACCTCTTCGCGGCATTCATCTACCGACTACTTGACATGGTTCCCGAACACGGCCAACTTGGCTTCATGACCCCGTACGTGTGGATGTTCATATCATCCTACGAGCAGATGCGCCACCATATCATCCAGAAGGAACATGTCAGTTCGCTGATTCAACTGGAATATTCCGGTTTCGAAGGCGCCACCGTGCCGATCTGCACTTTCACCTTGGAGAAGGGCTTCAATGGCAGGAAAAGTTCGTTCGTCAGGCTTAGTGATTTCGTTGGAGCGAAACAACAAGGCCCACGCGCATTGGAAATCATCGATGCGCATAATAATGAGCAATCCGCGTATTCGGACATGCGCAAGCACTTCTTCGAAGTGGACCAGCGTGAATTCGCGCAAATCCCCGGCTCACCAATCGTCTACTGGGCGAATGAGTCAATTATTCATGCTTTCTCAGAATTTAATTCAATGGCTGTTTTTTCTCCTTGTAAAGGATTAGTTACAACTGACAACAATAGATATCTCCGTTTTTGGTTCGAGGTTTCGAACGAGAATATAAAAACTGGAATAAAGACCCAAGATGAAATATTAGAAATACGGAAACGTTGGTTCCCCTTAAATAAAGGCGGAGATTATCGAAAATGGTATGGGAATAATGAATACATTATTAATTGGTTTAATAATGGTGCAGAAATTAAGAAGGCGATAATAGAGAAATACCATGGAGGTAGCTACACTAAAGAGATAAGAAATGAAGCAAGATATTTCGAAGATAGCATAACATGGAGTGCTCTTACATGTGGTAGCCCAAGCTTTCGAGACTCGACTCACGGAGCTATTTTCGATTCTGCTGGTTCTTCAATGTTTCCAAGCGCTAAAGATAGAACAGTAGTTTTGGGAATTCTTAATTCTTCCACAATCAATAGCATGTTGCAGATGATTAATCCGACGTTGAATTATGGAGCAGGATCAGTGTCGGATTTGCCTGTTTGTTCATTTGACGCAGAAAATAATTCGCAAATAACTCAAGATTGTATCGCTGTTTCAAAGACTGATTGGGATTCTTTTGAGGCGTCGTGGGATTTCCAGAAGTCCGCATTGCTTGATGACGATCAGGGCGCACAGCCGGGTGATTCGCTTGGGGAAGCGGTATCGCACCTGCGCGGGTATTGGACTCGCGTGTCCGAGGAACAGCGCCAGCGTGAGATCCGTAACAACGAATTGGTGGCGGACGCATACGGCGTGCGTGATGATGTTCCGTGCGATGTTCCGTTGGAACGTGTGTCGCTGAAGCGTAATGTCGCATTTGCATATCCGAAAGACACTCCGGACATGCGTGACGAGAAGTTCGCCCAAGATGTGATCAAGGAGCTCATCTCGTATGCGGTGGGTTGCATGTTCGGCAGATACTCGCTTGACAAGCCGGGGCTGATTCTCGCCTCGCAGGGCGAGACGCTCGACGACTATCACGCGCAGATTCCGAATCCGTCGTTCGAACCGGACGAGGACAACGTGATCCCGATGGTGGAGACGGACTGCTTCGAGGACGACATCGTCATCTGGTTCCGCCGCTTCCTTGCGGTCGCGTTCGGAGAGGACCATCTGAAGGAGAACCTCGCATACATCGAGCGCGTGCTCGGCAAGGATCTGCGTTCGTATTTCGTGAACGACTTCTACGACGACCATGTGAAGATGTATTCGAATAGACCCATCTACTGGCAGTATTCCAGTCAGCCCAGCAAGAAGGGTTCGTTCAAGGCACTCATTTACCTGCACAGGTACACGCCGACCACCACGAACGTGGTGTTGAACTATCTGCGTGACTATGTCGGCAGAATTTCGGACATCGCCGACGGTCTGGAACAATCCGACCGCACAAAGGACCAGAAAATGGTGGCGAAGCTGCGCAAGGCTGTCGTCGAATGCAAGGACTACGAGGACCAGACCCTGTATCCATTGGCTACGCGCAACCTCGAGATGGACCTGGACGACGGTGTGCTCGTCAACTACCTGCGCATGGGCAAAGCCCTGCGCACCATCACCTCCATCGAAAAGAAACGCAAAGACGTCTCCACCTGGACCTGGCCCACCCACCCATTAAAGGAGAATTGTTGATGGCGGCAAGCGAAAAGAGACCACCAGTGTTTGTTGAACATGAAGGTACAGATAAGCGTTGGCTTGCTCTTTGTCGTGAAGCTTGTACTGCCGCCGGTATGCTTGAAGTGGGTATCAAGGCATTGTCTCATGCCGATTTTAATAGGCAGGATTTGTACTATGCAGGATTTTTCAATGTCACCATTGCTATGGAGAGAATCTGCAAATTAGTGTTAGATTCTCAAAGATTCTATGAGAAAGGCGAATTCTTAAAAGGTGGTGAGCTATCCAAACTTGGACATTCGCTTACAAATTTGTATAGGAAAGTTCAAAATATTGAAGAATCTTTCTCAGAAGGAATTTCTTCAAGAAGAGTTGACATTCCCTTGGATGAGCTAGAAGATATTCTGAATTTTCTTACTGATTTCGCGAAAAAAGATAGATATTATAATTTGGAATCTCTTACCAAAAATGGTGGTGCTGATCCAATTAAAAGATGGAGAAAGCTCGTAACGCAACATCATCCAATGCCCGCACTGACAGAGGAGCAAAGGGATGAGATGCGGAAAGCGGACATGTGCGGAGAAGAAGGCGTGTATTTTGACATGCTTTTTCCTAGCGTAAATGGGAATAATATAGAGCGCCCCTCAGAATACTTACGGGAAAAATGGGAAGACCGGCATGTTCAAATCGAGGGCGTATCGGTTTTGTATTCACTTTTCCGATATCTGTCAAAGGTTCTGGGTCATTTTTCAGGAGCTTGGCCGGTACAAGTTCGTGACGCAGAGGAAAAGCTCGATGAACAATCTGCGGGCCAAACTCTCATGATGGAGAAGATGAAAATACGAGAGGGCAGCTTACAGTTACCCTGGTATTCGGATTTTTTCGATTTTTTCGAACATGATGCTTCTTGGTTGAAGAACAAGCTTATGCGAGAATCTTGAAATGTTGATTGCAATCCGAACCGAGAAGAAGGATTGATAATGCCGTATAAGTTGAAAACATTGTTGAACGGTGAATCAAAGAATGTGGAGTACAAGCTGCTGCCTCCTTCCAAGAGCATCAACTACACCAAGACCGCGGTGGCGTTCGCCAATGGACAAGGCGGATGCTTAGTATTCGGCATCGAAGACCAGACGCTGCGTGTGGCTGGCATCGCCGAAGACAGGGTGTTCACTGTGATGGACGCCATTTCCGATGCCATCGTTGACAGTTGCGAGCCGTTGATCGTCCCCGACATCACCATGCATGACGTGGACGGCAAGACCGTTATCGTGGCCGAGATAGCTCCTGGTCTGCAGCGTCCTTACTTCATCAAGTCACTTGGACGGGAGCGAGGAACGTTCGTGCGTGTGGCGGGCACCACGCGCCAGGCGGACCAGCCCACTATCCGGGAACTTACCATCGAGGGCAGCAACCGTAGCTTCGACCAGGTGCGTTGCCTCGGCCTGTCCGTGACGGACGAGGATATCGCGACTCTATGCGCGAAACTGACCGAGACCGCGAAAACCAATGCCGAAAATCCTGCGGCAGTCAAAACGGTCACAGAGAAGCAACTGCTGCAATGGGGCGTGCTATGCGAGCAGGACGGGAAGCTTGAGCCGACGAACGCATACGCGATCCTGACCGGCAGCGGCGTGGTCCGATCAGTGGTGCAGTGTGGCGTGTTCAAAGGTTCCACGAAGGCCGTGTTCGTGGACCGCCGCGAATTCACGGGCACTCCTCAGGAGCTTATAGAAGCGTCGTACCAGTACGTGCTGCGCAACATCCATATGGGCGCGCGGTTCAAAGGCGTGTACAGGCAGGACGTGTACGAGATCCCGCCCGAAGCCATTCGTGAGCTGATCGTCAACGCGGTGGTGCATCGCAGCTATATCGACCATTCCAGTATCCAGATCGCCATTTATGACGATCGTCTCGAAATCACCTCTCCGGGACGTCTTCCCATGGGGCAGACCATCGAACGCATGAAGCAGGGGTATTCGAAAATCCGCAACGAGGCCTTGGCATTGGCATTCGAGTACATGGGCTATATCGAGCATTGGGGCAGTGGCATTCTGCGTGTAATGCAGCAAGTGCGTGATGCGGGATTGCCGGAACCGGAGTTTCTCGGTGGAGACACGGACCTGCGTATCAATATCTATCGTACGAATGTAAATTTGTCTTCTGATGACGCGATTACGACGCGATTACGACGCGATTCGTCTTCTGATGACGCGATTACGACGCGATTACGACGCGATTCGTCTTCTGATGACGCGATTGCAGAGAAAGAATTCGCAAATGAGCAGGACTCTAGAAAGCTGATTCTTGATGAGATTCGGAATAGAGAATGGATAACCACTGCGGATGCCGTGCGCATACTAGGCATTCAAAAGAGACAAGTTCAGAGAATGCTGAAGGACCTCATAGATGAGGGGTTCGTCGCACGCTTGGATCAGGTCCCAGCACCCGCTACGTTGCGCTAAGCAAAAAGGAAGAGACGCATGAGTGAGAACAATCAGGTGGTAAAACTGCTCGCCGAGCGTTTCAACCGTGCCGGCGAACATGGCCGTATCGTGTTCTGGCGTGATGTCAAAGGAGAGTTCGAGGACAGTCTGGAAACATTCGTGGGGGATAACGCTTCTGACGAGACATTGCGCGGGGTCGAGCTTCTGAAACCAGAACATGAGCCGTTCAATGCCCGGTACCGTATGTTCCGCGAGGCGCCGGAACGGAAGTTCCTCGTGTACATGACCGGCGAGGCTCCGGCCCTTGAAGACGACTGGCTGCTGGACCTAGAACTGGCGTACGGTCCGATATTCAGCGCGGACAAGCTCACCATGGTGCTCGTCGGGCAACTGCCCGAGCCCGACGCGGGAGTCCGCGGCGAGTGGGTGGACGTGATGAGAAGGACCCCGAAGTTCTTCGACAACGCCGACCGTGTGGACCGTTTCGCGAAGCGGCTCACCCCGCGCGACAATGCGGAGGTCTTCCAGGCCAAAATGGTCGCCACGCTGCTCAGGCTGAAGGACGACCGGCACAGCATGCAGAGCATATGGGCCGAACTGCTCACGGAGTACGCGGACGGCGACGAATCCGGCATCGACGAGATCGAAAAGATGGGACTGGGGGAGTTCCACTGGTCCGGCACGCGCAAAATCTACCATTTCGACGTCGAGACCGATGGCGAGCCGACCTTGAGGGATTTCGTGCTGTGGCTGTTCCAGTTGGCATGGAACGGCTTCGCCGGCGAATCGGGTACCGCGCCCTACGCCGGCATCAGACGCGACTGGGAGGATTGGTACGGCAACGTGGACATGAGACGCGTGCTGCGCGACCTGTCCATAGACGTGGTGGACGATTTGCGTCTCAACACCAGCATCATGGATATGGGCGTCGATGAGCTTGCCGGCAAGAATCTGTTCCGAGAAGTCGATAACACGCTGGTCTCCAGGCTGTTTGAGCGGTTGGGATACGATTCCATCACGGATGACGAGATACAGAGGATCGTCGCCGCCCGCAGGGGCGGACTGTGGTACGAGGAATACGAGCCCCTGTACGCGTGCATCGCCGCGGCCAGCAGACTCCGCGCCACTCTGAACGAGTGCAGCGGATTGCTGATTTCCGTCGATTCGCCCGAACGGGGAATCGAACTGTACGCCAGCGAACTGTACAAGGCCGACCGCGCATACCGCGAGTACGTGACCGCGTGGAGGCGCGCCCATCCCGAAGCAAGGTCCGTGGACACGGACCTGCAGGAGTCGTACCGGTCGTACCAGCATGCTCTGGGCCAGGCGTGGCAGATGCAGGTGGACAAGCTGGAACGTTGGAGCTTCAAGGGCGTGGACGCGCAATCGGACTTCTACGAGCGTGAGATCAGTCCGGTGGTCGGGGCCAAAAAGAAGATCGCCGTGATCGTTTCCGACGCGCTGCGCTATGAGGCCGCGCAGGAGCTTGCGGAACGGATTAATCGGGAAAACCGTTTCAGCACGGACTTGAAAAAGCAGTACGGCGTGCTGCCCTCATACACGCAGCTCGGCATGGCCGCGCTCCTGCCGCACGATCCGTCTTCCGCGCATGATTCGCTCGCCTTCGGCAAGGACCATTACGGCGTGCTGGTCGACGGCCGCAGCGCGACCGGCACCGAGAACCGCGACGCGATACTTGGCGATGTCGGAGGCAAGGCAATCCAGGCCGGCGAGCTGCTGAAGATGAAGTCCATCGACGTGAAGGCGCTGTACAGGTCGTGCAATGTGCTGTACGTGTACCACAACGTCATCGACGCGCACGGCGACTCCGACAAGACCGAGGATGAGGTGTTCGACTCGTGCGAGACCGCGTTCCGCGAGCTGACCGATGTGGTCAAGAAGCTCGCCGGCGGCAACGTGAACAACATGATCATCACCTCGGACCACGGCTTCCTGTACCAGGGCTTCGATCTGGACGATTCCGAATGGCTCAGCACGCAGCCGCAGGGAGACGAGGTATGGGTCAAGAAGAGGCGTTTCACCATCGGCTCGCGGCTCGCGCCGGATCGCGCGTTCATCACGTTCACCGCCGCACAGGCGGGATTGGACGATCCGGACGGCGAGGGCGTAACCATCCAGATCCCGAATTCCATCATGCGTCTACGCAAGCAGGGGACCGGCTCGCATTACGTGCATGGCGGCTCCGCGCTGCCGGAGATCGTCGTGCCGGTCCTGCACGTCAGCAAGGGCCGTTCCGCCGCCGGAGACGCCCGGCCGGTCGAATTCAGGATCATGCAGGGCACGGACCGCATCACCGGCAGGCAGCTGACCGTGGAGTTCTTCCAGGAGGAGCCGGTGGAAGGCAAGGTCCAGGCCCGCACCGTGTTCGCCGGACTGTGGGGCCGCGAGCCGGACGGGCGGGCCGTGCTCGTTTCGAACGAGACGCCGGTCGCGTTCGACATGACCTCGAAGGAGAACAGCGGACGGCACGTCACGGCGACGCTCATGCTGACCTCAGACGCGGACCGGTTCAACGGACGCACCCTCGAACTGAGGCTGCGCGAGAACACCGCCGGCTCGAACGTGAGGGTCACGCTCGACCAGTGCGCCCGGTACGCGTTCAAGCAGGGCATGGGCGACGACGTCGACGATTTCTTCGGCTGAGCCGAAACACGTCGTTGAAGCATATGGGACAGAAGACCGATGGAGGAACGGATGGCAGACGAGGAATATCTGAACGACGGCGCTGAAGCCTCGGCGGATGGGCCGCGGCTGAACGCGCTCGACCGCAAGATCACGGACGTGTTCCCGGGATTCACCGTCCGCAAGGACCTGGTCAGCAAGGTCAAGGGCAACGCGCTCGTGCCGACGTACGTGCTGGAATACCTGCTCAGCTCGTATGCCGCCAGCACCGACCGGCTCAACATCGAGGCCGGAGTGGAACGCGTGCGCGGCATCCTCGCGGACAATTACGTGCACCGCGAGGAGGCGAACCTCATCCAGTCGAAGATACGTGAGAAAGGCAGCCACAGCGTCATCGACCGTGTCCAGGTGACGCTCAACGACAAGACCGACACGTACGAGGCCACGTTCTCCAATCTCGCATCGGCCAGGTGGTCGTGGATCCGGCGATCGTGAAAGCGAATCCGAAACTGCTCGTGACGGGCGTGTGGTGCATGTGCCGCGTGGGCTACGCGTATTCCGGCGACCCGCGCGAAGTGCCGTGGAAGCTGCTCCAGCTCAAACCCGTGCAGATGTCCCGCGACGACCGCGATAACTACATGTCGCAGCGCGCCAGGTTCACGGACGGCGAGTGGATCGACCTGCTCATGCAGTCCATCGGGTTCAATCCGGACCTGTTCTCCGACCGCGCGAAGCTCCTCCACCTGGTGCGCATGGTCCCGTTCGTGGAACGCAACTACAATCTCGTCGAACTCGGCCCGAAGGGCACGGGCAAGTCGCACATCTACTCCGAGTTCTCCCCGCACGGCATGCTCATCTCCGGCGGCGAGGTCACGGTGGCGAAACTGTTCGTCAACAACTCGACCAGCAAGCTTGGCCTCGTGGGCTATTGGGACACGGTCGCGTTCGACGAGTTCGCCGGCAAGGCCAAGAAGGCCGGCCGCGACCTGGTCGACATCATGAAGAACTACATGGCCAACAAGTCGTTCTCCCGCGGCGTGGACACGTTCCAGGGCGAGGCGAGCATGGTGTTCGTCGGCAACACGTCGCACAACGTGCCGTACATGCTGAAGAACTCCGACCTGTTCGAGGAGCTGCCGAGCCAGTACCATGATCCCGCGTTCCTCGACCGCGTCCACTTCTACCTGCCCGGATGGGAGTTCGAGCAGATCCGGTCCGAGATGTTCACCACGGGCTTCGGTTTCGTGGTCGACTATCTGGCGGAGATCCTGCACAACCTGCGCGACGTGGACTACAGCGACCGGTTCGAGAAGTATTTCGAACTGTCGTCCACCCTGTCCACGCGAGACAAGGACGGCATCAGGAAAACGTTCTCCGGACTGATGAAGCTCATCTATCCGACCGGGGAAGCCACCGCCGAGCAGATGGAGCCGCTGCTGTGCTGCGCCATAGAAGGTCGCAAACGCGTCAAGGACCAGCTGTGCCGCATCGACCAGACCATGGAGGAGGTCGAATTCACGTACAGGCGTGTGGACGGGGACGGCTCTGTCGGGCCGGACGCCATCGCCGTGCGCACCTTGGAGGAACTCGACTATCCGCAACTGTACTGGCGTGGCCGCGTGGCGGAGGGCCCGGAAGACAGGAATGCTGCCGCCACCGCCGTCGACGCCACAGCGGATGCCGGTGGTCCCGACGGCTTTGCCGCAGTGCCGAACGGTGCGTCTACGGCCGCCGTCCCCATGGGGCACGGTGCCGGGAACGCAACACCATCCACGGTGCGGCCGGAGGCGCCGGCCCGGATGACTCCGATCGAACGTCTGGCGGCGAAAGCGGACGGTAAACGGAAGGAACTGCTCGATAACCAGCGTGGCGTCACGTACTACCGGCTATTCGGACCGTATCTGGCGGGAGCAAGCAGAATCCTTGTCAAGGACGCCTACGTGCGCGTTCCGTACCAGCTGCGCAATTTCGCGGAATTCCTCGAGACCGCCCTCAGATGCAAGGATCCGGACAAGGATGTGGTGGAAGTCCATCTGGTGACCGGACGCAACGACCCCGAGTACAGGACGGCGCAGATGGACGGGCTTGAGCAACTCCAATCGGCGTATTCGCAGTACGGGGTGAATCTCACGTTCGAGTTCAGCGACACCTTGCACGACCGCTCCATCGCTTCGGACACGGGCTGGCTGATCCTTCCCGGCCGCGGTCTGGACATCTTCCAGAAATTCGATGACGGCAACTGGCTCAACCCGCTGATCCGCAACCAGCAGCTGCGTCGCGTCAGGGAATGCACCATGCCTACCAGCGAATCGATGAAAAGTGAGGATGTGACATGAACAATCAATGCCCCTCATGCGGTACGTGTGTGGCGGAAACAGCGACCATATGCCCGTATTGCGGTTTCCAAGGCGCTGATTCCAGCCAACCTATATGCCTGCAAGGCGATTTCCATCCCGTGCCGATTGTGCCTTGCGAAATCGTAATGGACGACGGCAGAAGCCATCGGATCCGCCTGCCTGACAGAGACAACGCAAACCTGTTCAGTCATCTGACCGATTGGAAATGGCTTTCAAGCATGATTCCAGCCTTGGCGGAAACGCTGGAAAGCATGTTCGGCGGAACCGTGCATCTGGAAGCCAAACTTCCGGAACATATCATGCGTATGATCGAGGAAGGCAAACTCCATTTCCTTACGGATAAGAACGGCGAGATCCTCGCTGAGGTGTTCGACGAGCGCAACAAGATTTACAAGCAGGTCCGTCTGGAAGAAGTCGTAGTAAACGATGCGCTTCTGCCATCCTTACAGCATCTTGAGACGCAGGCCGCCATCGCTATGGCATTGGCGAAAATCGACCAGGTCGATCGTGCGGTACGACAGCTCGGCGAGGAGATCCAACAGGATCGACTGGCTCGTGTAGACGCGGCTTTTGACATGTTCCATCAGGCCTGTTACATCGAAGGAATCCGCGACCGGAACGAGTATTTGCGTGAGGCGTTGAATGAGGCCACGCGTGCGAAAGCCTCGCTGGTACGCAATTTCATGCAACAGGAACGATTGTTGAAGAAGGGCGGGACCAAAAAATCGGATGCCGCTTTGAGGGCTGTACAGGATCTTGTGGCAATCACCAATGCGGTGAACGTGCAGACGCAGTCGCATGCGGTATTGGGCGAGCAGGCCGCGGCCATGTATTGTCTGCGGGATTTCAGCAGGTTCATCGAAACGCACAATCTCAATGATGAGGACACGCTGCTTAAACTTGTGGGCAGTGTGCAACACCAGAACAGACCCAACGATTTGGCGGATAAATTCCTACAGGTTTCGACGAGCGTCGAAAAAGTGGTCAGCTCATTCGAATTAGGCGAGACGGTGTCCCCGAAACTTATCGTTGGGAGCGCCGATGCGAAAGAACACAGTACTGGCAAGGAGAACATGCAGGATGAAGAAGAAAAAGCCTGAGACCACCGTGGATACGATTGATGAGAAGGAACCTGCGGCAAAGGAGCGTTTCTGTGTCAAATGCAAAATGAAGTTGGCTTCCGACAACAAGTTGCCTTTCTGCCCGGCTTGCTGGGAGAACATCATGGGCTACGTAAGGAAAGCCAGATTGGCAGCAGGAGCATTGGCGCTACCTTTGCTAAAAAAGTACGGCCCGAAAGTCGGCAAGGCGGCACTTACGGTGCTTAAGACGGTGGCGAAGAAATAGCATTCATATTCCGACCGGGATTATGGGTCTCTTCGTTGATGAGGGGTGTTTGTTTTTATCGCATAATAATGAGAAGGCAATCGTTTCGGAGTTGAGGGGAGTGGCCGTATGGATGCCGGCAAGAAGGTCCTGTTGGACCTGTTCGCTGGATCGTTGCGTTTCACGGTGCCGGTCTACCAGCGGCGTTACTCGTGGGGCGAGGCGCAATGCCGCCAGTTGTGGACTGACATCGTCACGGCGGGCAGGCATCCGGACCGCACGCATTTCACCGGTTCGGTCGTGTGGATGCAGGACGGCGGCATCCGCCCTGACGGCCGCAGCCTGTGCCTGCTGATCGACGGCCAGCAGCGCCTCGCCTCGGTGAGCCTGCTGCTCATCGCGTTGGCCGAGCACGCGAGACGGCATCCGGACGGCCTGTGCTTCTCCGCTGACATGATCGTCGACCGCGGCTATCTGGTCGACAAGTATTCGGACGGCGACGCCCGCTACAAGCTGACGTTGTCCGGCGACGACCGCGTCGTGCTGCGGAATCTGACCGACCGGCTCGTCGATCCCGGGCGTCCCGTGTCCGGTGGCGCGGATTCGAATCTGGAACGGAACCTGGACCTGTTCCGCGGATGGGTCGGCGCGATCGGCGACGCGAACGTGGTGTGGAACGGCCTGCAGCGGCTCGAGGTAGTGTCCGTCACCCTGGACCAGGGGCGCGACGAGCCGCAGCTGGTGTTCGAATCGATGAACTCCACCGGCTTGGACCTCGAGACGTCGGACCTGGTGCGCAACTACATGCTCATGGGCTGTCCCGTGGACGAGCAGGCCGCGTTGTACGGGGATTACTGGCAGCCCATGGAACGCCGTTTGAGGGGATTGTCGTTCGACGCGTTCCTGCATGACTGGATGGTCGCCACGCTCGCTCGTCCCGTCCCCAGGGGACGTGCCATGTATTCGGAGTTCAAACGGCATGCGGCGGACAGCCTCCTGCCGCGCATGGACCGCGTCCGCGGGCTGCTGTCGTCCATGCTGGAGTATTCGGAGTCTTACGCGGCGGTCAGGGGAGCGGAAGGCGTCGGCGACGCCATGGTCGGCCATAGGCTGGGCTCTTTGCGGGATCTTGACGCCACTGTCGCGGACCCGCTGGTCCTGCGTATGCTCGCGATGTGGAGGCATGGCCGCGTGGACCGTGACGGTCTGCTGCGCATGCTCGGGGACCTTGAATCGTATTTGTTCCGCCGCATGGTATGCCAGGTCAGCAGCAACGGCCTGAACAAGCTCGTCCCGTCGTTGATCGGACGCCTCGACGGCGACGCTTCCGACAACGATATCGCCGATGATGCCGATGGCGCGGATCCGGCGGAGTCGTTCGCCGCGATGCTGCTGACGGAGACCGTCAGGTCCACGCGCATGCCCGCGGACGACGAGTTCCGGCAGGCGCTGCTCGGCGAGGACCTGTACCGTCCGGCGTCCCGCTGCAAGCACCTGCTCGCGGGATTGGAGAACCGCAACCATCCCAAGGACCCACGGGACTTCAGGGATTACACGATAGAGCACATCATGCCGCAGAACGCCATGGCCCACGCGGAATGGCGCGGCATGCTCGAAGATCCGGACCGGTTCCCGCTGTTGGTGAACGGTCTGGGCAACCTGACCCTGACCGCGTACAACTCCGAACTGTCCGACGGCTCCTTCACGGAGAAGAGGAACCGCATGGTCGGCGGATACGGCAACGAGTACCTGTCCATCTCGAGGGAGCCGCGCGAGGCCGACCGGTGGGACGAGACCGCATCCGACGGCGGGGCGAACGGCTTGCCACGCTCGCGTTGGACGTGTGGCCCATGCCCGAGCCGGCGGGCAGGCCCTGCTGGAACAGCGCGGACACGGCCAGACGGGGGAGCATGGGAACAGCGCCGTCGATTTCGCCGCACTGTGCGGGCGGGGGATACTCAAGTCCGGCGACGTGCTGGAAAGCGGCTACGCCGGCGTGGACGCCACCGCCACCGTGACCGGCGACGGGCGGATCCGTCTGGCCAACGGCGAGACTTTCACTAGCCCGTCCGGGGCGTTCCGGCGCGCGAGGGAGCTCGCGACCGGCGAGGACATGCAGGTCAACGGCTGGGTCGCATGGCGTCTTCCGGACGGACGGCCACTGGATTCGCTGCGCCGGAACGACGGTACCGCCTCCGTCAGGCATGCGTTCTGGAAGGGCCTGTACGCGTACGCGGCGACGCGCTCCGATTTCATCGAGGCGTACGGCGACCCGTCCAGACGCAAGCCGAAGGAGACCACGTGGGCGAGTTTCGGCATCGGATCCAGCTACTGCCATCTCGACGGGATCGTGAGCGTCCGTGACGGGTATGTGGCGGTCGACATGTATTTCACCGACACGGCCAGGTACGCGAGGCTTTACGGCATGAGGGACCGGGTCGCCGGAATGCTGAAGGACCTGGGAACCGTGGATTGGAACGATCCCGACACCGACAGGAAGAACCGACTATTGAAGATCCGCCACAATGCGGATTTCAACGCCGACATGACGGACGCCTACCAGTGGATGGTCGACACCCTACTCGCCATGCGCCGCATCCGCGACCTGCTGGACTGATGCTCCGATGGCTGATTCCTCCGGCGTGCGGTCATTCCGGTCTCGTCGCGAACGCACGTTCCAACAGTCATGCTTTCCGATGACGTCTTTGGCGTCTGCCTTCCTATCGTGCCGGGCGGTTCACCCGTCGGCCCGAGCGATAATGGGGATATGGCTGAGGAAATGGTAAGAGCGACGTCGGATTTGAGCCAATATGCGCGAGGGGCTATGGGTACACGGTCACGCTGTGTGATGGTGTGGTCACCATCGAACGTGGCAGAATCGTCGCGTCCATGTATGGGTTCGCGCGGACCGAGATACCGGTAGGCAGCATCGTGGACGTGTCGCCCGGCAAGGCGACGGTCTTCACGAACGGCCTGTTCTGCCTGTCCGTGCGTACGTTGGACGGTGATACGCCGATGCTGGGCAGCGCGTCCGAGTCCCGCAAGTCGCCGTACTGCGCGATCTACACGAAAAAGCAGGAGAAGGATTTCCGACGGCTGTGTGACGCGGTGGAATCGATGCTGCCCGTCAACTCTCTGCCAGTCGCGTACGACCAGACGCCGGAAAGCCTGTACATGCGCCAGCTCGCGTCGATAGCGGAATCGAAACAGCATAGGAAGGAAATGGGGTCGAAATGAAATACGGTATGAGGAAGCCAAGCTGGAAAAAGAGCCTGTCGGCACGTACGAAAGGTCGCGCGACGCGTGCTGTCAAAAAAGCGCTGATTCCAGGATACGGCAAAAAGGGCATGGGCTGGCTGCATCCCAAGCGCAAGCTGTACAACACCGTCTACCGGAAGACCACTTTCAGCCTGTTTGACCTGTTCAAATAAGAAAACCGTGATGGATTTATTAGATTTGGCCGTGCATAGAGGCGTCTACTGGCACGCCGGGATGATTTCGCCATCTCTGTTGATGAAACGCGCCGGTGACAGAGGCTCGTCCGACTCCAAGCGGTCCAGATACGCGAAGATGCGTTCCGGCGGTTGCTCCATTCTTGAAGGGACGAATTGGAACGTGGCGGGACGAATCCGCATGTCAACTCCCTGTTTTGCGAGCGCTCCTGTCAGTCGTTCGATGGGGTTGGTTCTTATGCCTTGTTTGATGGTTTGTGTGAGTGAGTTTTTGCATTGTGCGACGTCTTGTTTCCAGTCGCGCATCTTATATCCGGTGATGTTTTCGTGCCATTCGTAGTTGTCGCCTTTTGAATGCAGCGTCCATCCGGGCCATAGTGCGTTGAATGGGTTGATGGCCCAGTCGTCTTCGTAGATGGACCACCATTTTATTGTTTTGTTTATGTAGTCGATGTGGATGCCTTTTTCGGGTTGTTTGTTGTGTGTTTGGAGGTTCCATTGCCAGGGTTTGCCTTCGTTGCAGCCTTGGATGACTTTGTTGACGAGCGTATGCATTTTGTTGGGGCCGAGTAGGGCTATGTTTTCGAGGTCGATGTAGTTTCCCCAAGTGATTGTTTTGTTGTTTTCTGTTGTGCAGGAGAATGCGTCGGTTTCGTTGGATATGTCCATGGGGCCATATCCGATGCGGCGTCGAAGTCGCCGAGGTCTTTGAACGAATGATCGGTGTAGATGATGTCCGTGTCGGCTCCGGTGGCGCGTAATGTGCCGCGTGTGCTTCGGGGGGCCAGATTGCGGTCCATCCTGGCCATGTCAGTTCGATCAGGGCGTTGATGAGCCGGGGAAGGTAGCAGCCTTCGCTTTCTTCGGCCCAGACGATTCGTTTGGTGGTCATATCGATGAACAGGGTGCCTTCGAGCCATGGCGCGCTTTTCATCTCTTGCGGGGTGTCCACGCCGTATGGGGCCATCTGGCGTATTCTGGTCAATGTCGCTTCGTATCCGTCGAGTGCGATGTCGCGGCCGAGTGTTTGTGCGGACCAATGATCGTAACGTATGTCCCAGCCGTCAATGGTTTTGACGATCACACCTAGACGTGATCCCATAGCTTTCACCTCGTTTGCCATTGGTATCGTCGTTGATGGGTGCAATTGTACTCGGATCGAGATTTTGCTTTCAGCATTCGCGATGTTCGAACGAGCCGCGTGTTCGGTTACGCCTGACAAGCCTGAGCTCCATTCATCAAAGGAAACAGGCCAAGGACTCGTAAGCGGCCGTATACTGTTTTTGATGGTTGGAAGGAGGATGCCATGACCGGCAAGATGCGTCTCGTGGACAGGCTCAGGTACGAGCGGAACGAGAGAATCGATCATGCCCTGTTCTATTGGACTCAGATTTTCATGGCATACAACTCGAATCTCGTACGCCGGCGGTTCCGGTATTCGTAATCGTGCTACCAATGCGTGAAAAACGAGCACTAGATCTGCGGAAGGGGGAGCCGAAACATGAGTAAGGCGTTGCTGGTCATCGACATGCAGGAGGCGTACGTGGGGGAGCGGTGCGCGTCGTATCTCAAAATACGACAAGCGCATTGCTAAGGGCTGTGAATGACGTCATCGACGCCTGTTCCGGCGAGGGATGCATGGTCGTGTATGTCAGGAACGTGACGAAACGCAGCCTTATCAAGCGTCTGGCCTTGTCCAAAGTGTATGAAGGCACCCCGGAATCGGAACTGGTTGAAGGGTTGCACGTGATGTCGGACCATGTCTTCGTGAAGTACGTGGGCGACGCATTATCCAATCCCGAACTGCGCGTGTTTTTAAAGCAGAACGGTGTGGAATCGGTCGAGATCGTTGGTGTGGACGGTGGCGGCTGCGTGGCGCTGACCGCGTTGGGCGCAATCGAAAGCGGCTACCATGTGGTTGTCGACGAGCGGGCCATCGGCACGACGTTCGAACGCAGCAAAGCGAAGTATTTCAAAAAACTACGAAAACTGGGCGCCGAATTCATCTGACGGCAGCCAGCCGAGCGCGCGGATATTTTCCGTTCGCCAAATGTTTTTCTGCGGTTCGCCGGTTTGCCGGCATGCGGGAGGCGCTTGTCTGGTAATCTGCAAGAAGATGCGTTTCCTGTTCGCGTATTGAACGATGGTGAAGATCCAAGGAGAGGGAATGGATTCCGTTTATTTTCTGCTTGCCTTGGCCATCATCCTGGCTCTTTTCTGGACGGCGAAACAACGAAGGATCGCCGCAATCAGGCACGTGCTGAACAGGAAAAGGAACGGCGGAAAGGACAAGGCGATGGAGGAGCTGGCAAGGCAGTTCGTTGGAAAGGAATGCATCATCTACACCGTGACGAGCACGGATTCAAGCATTCAAGGAACAGTCAAGGACGTGACGGACGGCGGCATCGTGCTGGAAAAGGACGGCAACGTCGAAGCGGTCAATCTGAAATACGTCACGCGCATCCGTGAATATCCGCGCAATGCCAAAGGAAAGAAGAAGACGATCGTCTTCTGACAAATCATGCCGGACGCTTGCCGACGGAACCGGTTATGCTGGCCATGGAAGCATCGTAAAACCAAGTAGGAGGCGACCATGGGCAAGGCGTTGATCATCGTGGACGTGCAGCCGACGTCTGCGAAGGCGGGGAACTGGGTGTGGAAGGCGGCAATGCCGTCGCCGAACGCATCGCGAAGTATGTCGAATCGCATCGCGCGAATACGCGTACATCGCCACCACACAGGACTGGCATATCGAACCGGGAACGCACTGGTCGGACAATCCCGATTACGTCGACACTTGGCCGGTGCATGGCAAGGCCGGCACCGCGAACGCCGAACTGCATCCCGCAATCGCCGCACTGAAAATCACGCACCATTTCAAGAAGGGGCAGTATTCGCCGTCATACTCCGGTTTCGAAGGATCGGAAGACAACACCGACCGCATTCCCACACGAACGGAGGTCGACGCGGATCTGGCGGCGGGCAAGACGCTTGCCAATGCGTTGCGGGCGGCTGGCGTCACGCGCGTGGACGTCGTCGGATTGGCGGAATCGCATTGCGTGAAGGAAACCGCGTTGGACGCGAAAAAACTCGGATACGAGACGCATGTCATCGAGAATCTGACCGAACCGGTCAGCGAGGAACTGGGCGTCGAAGCACGACGCCAAATGCGTGAAGCCGGCGTCGTGCTCGACTAAATCGATTCCGTCTCGGCAATGGGCTGGCGAAAGCCGGTCCAAAGAAAAACGGAATCCATTATATGTGGCAGATTCATGCGCTGAGGGAATCGTTTTGCGCTATATGTGGCAGATTTTCCGAAAAGCAAGCTGTTAGAGGGCATGAATCATACCCCCTGACAACCTTGTATCCAGTTTGACCTGCCACATATAGCGGATATCAGATTTTTAGGACCGCCGAATCTGCCACATATAGCGTGTTTGAGTTGAGAGCGGACCGGGACTGACGCCTCCGGATACACGCGGCAGGGCAAAGCGAAGGCGTGGAGCCTAGTCGAGGCTGGTGCCGCCGTCCACATCTAAGGTTTCGCCGTCGATGTAGCCGGATTCCGGATCGGCGAGGAACACGATTGCACGCGCGATGTCGTACGGCTGGCCGCCATGCTTGACGAGCGTGGAATCCTCGATCGCCTCACGTTTCCAATCAGGCATGCCGGCGGTCATAGGCGTGTAGGTGAGTCCCGGCATGACCGCGTTCACGTTGATGCCGTCCGGCGCGTACTCCCTGGCCGCTCCTCGCGTGAGCGCCGCGACGCCCGCCTTGGTGGACGCGTAGGCGACGCCACCCAAGTAGCCGCCGCCATGTTTCGCGGCGATGGAAGACACGTTGACGATGCGCCCGTAATGCTGCTTGCGCATGCGTTTGACGGCCTGCTTGATGGTCAGGAAGTCCGCGGTCAGATTGACCGCGAGGATGCGGTTCCACCGTTCCAGGTCGGTGTCGTCGAGCGAGTCCTTGATGATGATCCCCGCAACGTTGACGAGGATGTCGATGCCGCCGAACCGTTTGTCGAGCTGCCTGAAGAGGTCTTCCACCACAGTCGGATCGGCGATGTCGCCGATGGCTGCGAAGGCTTCTCCGCCGGCGTCCGCAATCAGTTTGACGGTGTTCTCGGCACGTTCCGGCACGATGTCGTTGACCGCCACCTTCACGCCTTTGGACACGAGCAGCTGCGCCACGGCCCGGCCGATGCCCTGTCCGGCTCCAGTGACCAACGCGCGCTGTCCGTTCCAACGCCGGTCGTGCCGCTCCTCGTCGAGTCCTGTGATCTTCATAATGCTCTTCCTTACGATGCCGCCGGCGCTTTTGCCGGCTCCGCAATCAAGTGTAGACACAGGAAAAAGACTAAGCGCGCGAACGAACTTTTTTCGAAACGAAAGACATGGAACGCGCGGCGATGCAGGTTTCCCGCTTTTGAACGCGGGAAGACGAAACAGCCTGTCAGGCTGACCGTATTCCCCGTCGCGTCTTTGCAACATCATCCACCAACACGCAACCTGTACAAACCTGTGCTATCCTGTACATAGTTGTTCAATATTGGTTTCAATGTCATCCGGAGGCCGAAGATGACTGCCTACACCCGAACGGAGCACCTGCGGCACGAGCTTGCCGAGCAGATCAGAAACGGCACGCTCAAGCCGGGGGAGCGGATCATGTCCGAAACGCGTCTGGCCGAAGAGTACCAAGTGTCCCGCGGCACCGTGCGCAGGGCGCTGGAACAGCTGAAAAAGGCCGAACTCATCGAGACCCGCATGGGATCGGGAAGCTATGTGGCGTTCAACGGCGGCGATATGAGCGGTCCGGACGGTTGGACCTCCGCCTTGCTGCGTTCCGGAGCGCCGACCACCACGGAACTGCTGTCCATCGCATTGGTCGGCCGACCTTTGGCGTTGGAGGGGGAGAGCGAGTGCGAACGGTTCTACGAAATCGCGCGCCGCAGGCTCTTCCGGTCGACGCCGGTCTCGTACGAGGTCTCGTATCTGCCCGCCATCCCGGCGCTGCGCGAGGCCATCGAACGAATGGAAGGACTCGTGGACGGCTCCATCTCGAAAACCATGAAACAGGCCGGACTGCAGGCGGCCTCCGGATATATGGACGTATCCGCAGACAGGCTCGGCCCGATCGCCGAAGCGTTGGAGAAGACCCCGGAGACGGTGTTCCTGCTGTCCGAACGGCACAATTTCAGCGATGACGGCACGCTGGTCGAATACGTGCGCTCGTTCCTCGACCCCAGCCACTTCACGTTGCACGTCACCGCGGGGGAGAACGGAGGAAACCATGGCGATCGATGAGCGTCTGATGAAACATGCCCGCGGCGCGATGATCGGCCTCGCCATCGGCGACGCGCTCGGCATGCCGACCCAAAGCATGTCGGCCGAACAAATAATCGAATGCTACGGCGGACCGGTCCGCAGGTTGATGGACGCCGTGCCACAACAGCCGATCGCGCCGAATATGAAGGCCGGCTCGGTGACCGACGACACGGAACAGGCCTTCGTGCTGGCGCCCGCCTCATCGAAGACCATGGCAGAATCGACAACGACGCGTACGCCCAGGACCTCCTGCGCTGGGAGGCGAAGATGAAGGAAAAGGCTCGCTGGACCTGCTCGGCCCATCCACCAAGGCCGCTCTGCAGGCGCTGGCGGAAGGGGTCGACCCGGAGCTTACCGGACGATTCGGCACCACGAACGGAGCGCCATGCGCGCCACCCCGGTCGCATCGCCTTCATTCCCGGAAACGCTTGGCCGAGGAGGCCTGGCGTTCCTGCGTGGTGACGCACAACACCCATGCAGGGCATCGAATCGACACGCTGGTGGCCGCCGCCGTGACGCCTCGCCATCGCGGGGGAGCGCGGCTTCCTTTCGAAAGCGTTGGCGTTCGTGGAAGCCCAGCCGCCGC
>ENA-OPZM01000087-OPZM01000087.1-human-gut-metagenome-genome-assembly--contig:-NODE-87-length-36938-cov-9.816088_pt1 | contig 36938 bp, 45 predicted proteins | sample MGYA00242478_ERZ504493 | MGnify/ENA primary metagenome ERZ504493 (study PRJEB26092, sample SAMD00036227) | human gut metagenome | host: Homo sapiens | study: EMG produced TPA metagenomics assembly of... | reverse complement strand
TGGGCAGGCCCAATGCTACTCCCTCGACCCAACAACAGCCGCCGACTGCGAGGCGCCGCATGGCCGACGTCATCAACAACCGGTGGGTACTCGACGCCACCTTCCGCGGCCACTATGCAGCCGACACCATGGAGGCTGCGACCAAGCTGGCCCATATCGCCGGCGGCGAGCTCGACGTCCGCGACGAGGACATCGCCGCGCTGACCGCCGCGCTCCCTTACAACGATTGCCTGGGCGTCAATACCTACAAGTGCCAGTTCCTGCGTGCCGCCGAGGGCGAAAACGACATCAACCACAATGGCACCGGTGACAAGGGCTCCTCGCGCTGGTTCCTCAAGGGCGTTGGTGAGGCATGCGTGCGCGAAGGCGTACCCACCACCGATTGGGACTGGATTATCTATCCCGAGGCCTCTACGACCTGCTGCTCCGCATTAAGAACGATTACCCCAACTACAAGAAGATTTACATCACCGAGAACGGCATGGGTTATAAGGACGACTTCGAGGACGGCTTTATCGACGACGCCCCTCGCATCGACTACATGCGTCAGCATCTCGCATGGATCCTCAAGGCGATTGACGGCGGCGTGAACGTCGACGGCTACTTTGTGTGGTCGCTGCAGGACCAGTTCTCCTGGACCAACGGCTATAACAAGCGCTATGGCCTGTTCTACATCGACTTTGAGACCCAGAAGCGCTATCCCAAGGCGAGCGCGTACTGGTACAAGAACGTCGCGGAGACCGGCCTGCTCATGGCCTAACTTTTGCCGCATACCCCCTGTCGGCCGCATGCGAATCCCCCACGGGTTCGCATGCGGCCTTTTTTGTTTTTGGTGAGCCCGAGCAGGCCGTTTATCTCGATCTGTAACATCTAGCAGGGATTTTCAATCCTAACTGTTATAGATTTAGACGAACGGGCGACCAGGGCTGAAAGATCTCAATCTGTAACACGTAGCCCACTTTTAACCGTCTAACTGTTACAGATCGAGACAATAAGATAGTCAAATCCGAACTTTCCAAGCAGTTATAAAGCATGGTTTCTAGTTTTCGGTATCACGAACATACTTTCGGTATCATTTAATGGTATTATGATATCGAAAGTATGTTCGTGATACCGAAAGGAGCCGCATGCGCCAGTTCGATTACACCACAGTCCCAGCGGAACTCGAAGCAACTCCAATCACCAACCTCCTCCTCTCGATACGCGAGCATAAAGGCCGACAGCTTGCTCTGAGTCAAGTCAAACCCGAGCTTCTATCGTCCCTAATGGAGGAGGCTAAGATCCAAAGCACCCGATCCTCCAACGGACTTGAAGGAATTGTTACCACCCAAAAAAGACTCAAAGCGATCATGGCGTATTCCGCCAAGCCAAGCTCCCGCGCAGAGGAAGAAATCGCTGGATACCGAGATGTGCTGTCGCTTATTCACGAGCAACACGATTCCATTCCCGTAACGCCATCGGTCATTCTGCAGTTGCATCGTGACCTCATGGCGCACACGGCAATCTCGTATGGAGGCCATTGGAAGGATAGCGATAACGAAATCGTCTCCATTGACGATCAAGGTAATCGATTTGTGCGCTTTAGGCCCCCTTCGGCTCTAGCAACCCCGGGACTTATTAAAGAAGCCTGCCAGTCCCTCAACGATGCTTTATCTCGCCAAGTTTGCGATCCCCTCCTTATATCGCTCCGCTTTATCTTCGATTTTGTCAGTATTCATCCCTTCAACGATGGCAATGGCAGGATGAGCCGGCTCCTTACAACGCTGCTGCTCGAAAAGACTGGATACGACGTTGCGCGTTACATCAGCATCGAACGACTTATTGAAGACAACAAAGCGCTTTACTACAACGCCCTCGCTGCAAGCTCCACTGGATGGAATGAAAATCAAAACACCGAAGCACCCTTTATCCGTTTCATGCTCGGAACAACCCTGGCCGCCTACCGACAGCTCGAACAGCGTACCTTAATTGAATCAAGCACTCGTCCCATGTCGAAGCAAGCGCGCATCGCCGTTCTATTTCAACAGAGACCCGGCGTCATTAAGAAATCAGACATCCGATCCAACTGCCCCGATATCAGCGAGGTTACCGTTAAACGAACCCTCAGTCAGCTTGTTAGTTGCAGCGCAATCGAAAAAACAGGGGCGGGTCGTTCGACGGGCTACATACTCAAAGACGTCCATGCTCTAGAACTATTCTTGCAATCCACAATACCCGATAGCGAGGCCGCAATAACAAAAGAGGCCCCAAAGGATAAGCTCCTTGAACGTGTAAGCCACGCCGAGGATGAAAGCAGAGAGGGGCTCTATGAAGACTACGATTCATTCTCAAGGGACATAAAGACGAAATACGGAGTCTAGTCATATCCCAGAATAGCCTCATCCTTGTTGCCCAAAATTATTTGCGCGTCATTTTAAAGCGGTACCTGCGCCGGCTGGGGGGGGCAGAAGTATCGTCTGCCGATCCTGCTGGAGTCGGCAATCAGATAGCGCGCATCGGCCTTGCTAAAGGCGAGCTGCTGGATGCGGCCCTCGTCCATGTTGGACGTGGACACGTCGCCATCCAGAATGCCGTTGGCACCGATAAACGCCGTGTCAATCCCTAGTGCGCGCAGGGCATCCTCGGCCATGGGGCCCACAAAGGCGGCGGTGCGGCGACGGTACATGCCGCCCACCAGGCACAGCTCGCAATCCTCGCGCGCCTCGAGCAGACTAAAGACCGAAAGCGAATTGGTCACATAGATGGAAGGCAGTTTGTCGGTGACTCGGAGAGCGCCAATGCGATCTCACGACGGTTGCGTTCATTGTCTCAATTAGATACTCAACGAAATACGGCCCCGCAGCTCAATAAGCTGCGGCGTACTATACACCGACGAATTAACGACGGAGTGCATCCACTATTTGGCCAGCTCCTGAACGATCCAGTCAATTGCACCTTCGGGATCGTTGGTAAGGTCGATATACTCCTTGCCCCTTGTGGTGAGCAGTTTAATTCCAAGGCGATCGGTATCGGCCTTCATAGCGTCATAGTACATGCGTGCCTGGGGCGCCAGAACAATCACGTTGTACTGATCCATCGTCTCATAGTGGCTTCCGTACGCACCGGACTGAGAAACCAGATCGACACCCTTAGCAGCGGCACCTTCGCGAAGAGCATTTGCCAAGAGAGTCGAAGTGCCGGCACCCTGGCAAAGCACAAGCACGCGGATCTGCTCCGCCTTGTCCTTTACCGCCTCGAGAGCTTTTGCGACATTTTCCTGTGCGGCAATAGCATCTGCATCCGAGTTTCCTGCAGTCTCCTTTGCAGACTCTTCCAAACAAAGCTGATGGTCATACGCCTTGCAGAACGGATAGTAAATCACAAAGTCAACGACCAACAGCACTGCCATCAATACGAGAGAACGCAGATCGAGACCCGTGGTGAGGAACGCACCGATTGGGCCGGGAAGCGCCCACGGCATGGTATACATGGGGGCGTTCATTCCAATGACGTCAATGAAAAATTTACCGATAATGGCGTTGACCATAGGAGCCACTAGGAAGGGCACGAACATATAGGGATTGAGAACAATCGGCATACCGAAGATAACGGGCTCGTTAACTCCAAAAATCACCGGGATAATCGATGCCTTGCCCATGGCTTTAAGCTGCTTGGAACGCATAAACATGATCAGGATAATAGGAACGATGAACGTGCAGCCAGAACCGCCCAGACCGCCGATGAAGCTTGTAAAGTCCTGCGTAAGAGCAATTGACGGGTGTCCACCTGCTTGGAAAACCTCAAGATTGGTAACGGTATTGCCGTAGAGCGCAGCATTGATCGGACTCATGACAACCGAAGCACCGTGGATACCCATAAATTGGAAAAGTGCGACCGCGCCTTCGATAAGCGCCATGCCAGGATAGGTGTCGACCGCGGAGAACAGCGGCGAGATGAGAGCGGATACCAAATTGGCGAACGGCACAGCAAGCAGCTTGCGGCTCGCAAGATCGATAAAAGCGCACGCAAGGATCGAAAATCCAAATGCAAAGATATCGCGAAAACTCTGCGCAATAGAGCCAGGGACCTCTTTGGGAAGCTTGATCGTCACATTATGGCTAATGCACACCTTATAGATATTAACGGTCAAGAATGCGGCTACGAACGCAGCGAGAAAACCCTTGGTTCCCATATAGCCGGTTTCAAAAACAGATGTATCTGCTCCGCCAATCGAGACAACATCGTTCGTCACCGATAGCAAGAGCATGCCGCACATGGCACAAACCATGCACGAGGTGGGGTTGAGAGATTTACCCGAAGGCATGCGACGGTTCATCGACATGGCAAGTGAGCTCGCCGTGGTGCCGGCCACCATAATGCCAAGAAGTCCCATGGTATATGCATAGATTTTATTGAAGAAATCCAGCACCTCAGACGGAAGCGTGATGCCTACATAGGCAGGGAGCGTCGAAAGAAGAAGGAACAGGCTCGAGAACAGCACAATTGGCATATTCGAGAGAAAGCCATCCTTAATCGCCACCAGATAAATGTTCCTCGAGATTTTGTCGAAGAGGGGCTGGTGTTTTTCAAGGAATTTGACGATAGCGTCCATAACACATCCTTTCATGATTCCCGGGCACACAACGATTTATCCGGACTCAACCGTCGTCGTCCCCGTTTGTATCCACTTATGTAAGTGAATACGTTCTTGTGCGAAATGTAATATCATTTGCGCGATTTGTCATAACCAATTCTTTTTCCGCTTTGTCGATATGTCAAGAATTCAAATACTTATTCGGTGAACGGTAGTTGATTAATTTAAGGTTTTCCCAGCTAAAGGCTATTTTTTCCGAGCAATACAATAAGCTTGCAACCGTTCACCGATTGGATATAACATATTGAATATATTGTTGTAACAATATTAGAGACAATGTCACAAGCCTGTCGTTCTAGTCAAAGGAAGTAACAATGCCCAAACGATTACTGAACATGTCCGCATCCGATTTTGCCGCCACGTCACCCATGGATCTAAAGCAGGCAATTCTGGCTTCCGAGGGACGTACCATCATGGCGGAAAACGTACCCTCTTCCCAATTTCTCGGCGGCGTTACTAATGCAGAAATCGAACGTGCCGCAGGTGCCGACCTGCTTCTGTTTAACGCGCTCGATGTGTTCGATCCAGTTATTGCCGGTATTCCAGATGATCTCAATGAAAACCCGGTCACTTGGGTGAAGCGAGCATGCGGAAGGCCCATTGGCGTCAATCTGGAGCCAGTTGATAACGAGGCAGAGATGTCTGAATCCCGTACGGAAATCCCCATGGGTCGTCGCGTCTCTCCCAAGACCTTAGAAAAGGCAAACGAACTCGGATTTGATTTTATTTGCCTCACAGGCAACCCTGGAACTGGCGTCTCCAACGATGCAATCGCCCATTCGATCAAACTCTCCAAAGAGCATTTCAATGGCCTGATCATAGCCGGAAAAATGCATGGAGCAGGCGTTGCGGAACCTGTCATGACGCTCGAAATTGCGCGCAAGTTTGTTGACCTCGGCGTCGATATCCTTCTCGTACCAGCCCCTACACCGTCCCTTGCTTCCAAGAAGCAGACCTGCGCGCCATCGTAGACTTTGTACGATCCCACAACGTAGGCAAGTCAATTGAAGAGAAGGTTCTCGTCATGGCGGCGAACGGGACGAGTCAAGACTCCTGCGACAGCGAGACCATTAAGAAAATAGGCCTTGCAGCAAAAGCAGCCGGCGCTGACCTCCAACATATCGGGGACTCCATGAACGGTATTTGCCTGCCCCAGAATATCTTCACGCTCGGACAAGCCCTTCGTGGATACAGGCATCAGATCGTCATGCTGAGCCGCTCTGTGATACGTTAAGGTTACCTTGCCCACGTTACATCCCGACTGAGGCAACCATCAGGTATAACCAACATGCAAACTGAGGCTCTAATGCTCGATACACACGAAAAACGGCCACTCTATTTACAGCTCACCGACGCGCTGCTCAAGCAGATCGTCGATGAATATCAAGCAGACGATAAACTTCCAACAGAAATGGAACTCTGCGACGAATACGCCGTAAGCAGAACAACCGTCCGACTTGCCATGAGTGAGCTGGAGCGTCGTGGAAGTATCTATCGAATCCAAGGTAAGGGGTCGTTTGTTGCACCGAAACGCGTTAGCGAGCTCAATTCACTTTTAGACTTTGACTTTGCAAGCCATTGCGATGGCGTTGATCCGGATGCCATCACCAAACATTTCGGCGGCCTCACATCAGGTCGTCCAATTTCCGTAATGATGCTCCAACAATTTGGATGTCAAAGTCGCGATGAAATTCAGCGTCTTGAATTGACCTACGAACTTGAAGGCAGCTTCATAGGCGCTGATACGTTCTTCATTTCAAAGTCGCGCGTTCCGAATAACCAGTTAGATTTTCAGGCATTTAGCAGAATCATGGACGACTTGTCCAAGTCTATCCAATCTGTTAGGGAAAGCTATAGAGCACGTCAGCTTAGCGATTCCGAAGCCAGTAATTATGGTGTTGCAAAACTTCCGGTCATCGAACTGACTCATTATGCTTACGACTCCGGAGGCAAACTAATCTCAATTGTCTGCCGCACCGTCTTAACTGGGCGAATCCCTTATCAAAACTTTATTTTCAAGTCCTAATGTTCTTTTTCTTTTGTCTCGATCTGTAACACGTAGCCGAGTTTTTAAGTCCTAACCGTTACAGATCGAGACAAACAAGGTAGACCCCGCCGAATTTTCTCAATCTGTAACACTTAGACCGGTTTTGGACGTCTAGATGTTACAGGTTGAGACGATTTGATTGTGGGGTCCTCATTTGCGCGTCATATTGCGTAGCGCTGACGCGCTGGTTTCCACAATGACAGGAGGTAAAAGTCCTCCCGCATCGCCTGTTGGCAATCCCGTAGCGTTAGCTAGCAGATGACCTGTGTGTGCTCCTCGATGGCGGCGCGGTCCTCGACCGAGATACTCGGCTCGCACACCACGGCGTCCAAACTGTCCAGGCGACAGAAGGTGTAGAAGTCGCGCTTGCCGATCTTGCTGGAGTCGGCAATCAGATAGCGCGAGTCGGCCTTGCTAAAGGCGAGCTGCTGGATGCGGCCCTCTTCCATGTTAGACGTAGACACGTCGCCGTCCAAAATGCCGTTGGCACCGATAAAGGCTGCATCGATGCCCAGCGCACGCAAGGTATCCTCGGCCGTGGGGCCCACAAAGGCGGCAGTGCGGCGGCGGTACACGCCGCCCACCAGGCACAGTTCGCAGTCTTCGCGCGCCTCGAGCAGGTTAAACACCGAAAGCGAATTGGTCACAATGCGCAGGCGAAACGCCGGCAGCATCGAGGCCATCTGCTCAACCGTGGTGCCCGTGCCCAAAAAGATGGTCGAGCCTTCCTCGATAAGCTCCACAGAACGGCGCGCAATCTGCAACTTTTCCTCGGCATGCTTCGTGCGCTTTTCGCTGTGCGAATACTCATGGCGCAGCATAGCGTGTGGACGGCCCTGTGCACTGCGGGCTCCGCCGTGCACGCGCTCGATCTCGCCCAGGCTCGCAAGCTCCTCAAGGTCACGGCGGATCGTCATATCCGAGACACCTAACGCATCCGAAATCTCCTTGACCGAGACCGTTCCCTGTTCCTCGAGCAGCTGCCGAACCTTATCCTGTCGCTCCGCTTTAATCACGATGAGTCCTCGCTGTTCCACGCTCACGTCAATTCAAACAATAACGAACAAATTGTATCAGACTCGCGCGCGTCAGAAATGAACGCCCGCACAGCTCTAATCATCACTTTTTTGAGAAAAATACCCCCTGCTTTAGTGGGGTGTAGTGATAATCTCGCCTGTTCGCGCTACAGTTTGTCGGAAATACCTCGATGTTAGGAACCAAATGATCACTTCCGAGCTTTTCGGCACCGCGCCGTGCGGTACCCCCGTTCATCGTTACACCCTCAACGGGCCCGAGATCTGCGTTCGCATTATGGACTATGGCGCCACCGTGCTGGGTATCGATGTGCCCGACATTCCCGGCAACGTGCGCGATGTGGTGCTGGGCTTCGATAAGCTCGAGGATTACTTTGACAACCCCGCCTGCTTTGGCGCGACCATCGGCCCCGTGGCAAACCGCACCGCGGGCGCCACGATCACCATCGACGGCACGGACTGGCATATGCCGGCCAACGAAGGCGTCAACAACCTGCACAGCGATCTTGAGCATGGTCTGCACAAGCGCGTATGGGACGTTGAGCTCGACGAGACTCACAACGCCGTGCGCATGACCACCTCGCTTAAGGATGGCGAGCTGGGCCTGCCCGGCAACCGAATCTTTACGGCTGTGTTTACCGTTACGCGCACCGGAGTCTTCCGCATCGAGTATGGTTGCGAGAGCGACCGCGCCACCTACGTGTCCATGACCAACCACACGTACTTTAACCTTGCCGGCCATAACGCCGGCATGGACTGTGAGCACTTCTTTATCGCCAACGCTGCCCACTACTTGCCCATTAACGAGCAGAACATCCCCACCGGCGAAATCGCTCCGGTCGAGGGAACACCGTTTGACTTTCGCGAGCTGCGCCCCGTCGCACCCGGCATGGAGGCCGACGACCCGCAGATTAAGCAGGCCCGTGGCTACGATCACTGCCTGTGCATCGATGGCTATCAGTACGGCCGCAACCTGCGTCGCGCCCTACATGTCGAGGAGATGTGGACCGGTCGTGAGCTGGACTACTACACCACCGCCCCGGGCGTGCAACTCTACACCGGCAACTGGCTGGGCGACGAGCACGCCAAGGACGATGCCAACTATGGCTGGGGCGCCGGCTTTGCCCTCGAGGCCGAGATGTACCCCGACACGCCGCACCAGCCGCTGTTCCCGCAGGGCATTGTGGGTCCGGGTCACCCCTACAGCAATATGATCGAATACCACTTTATGAGGCACTAGGCCCACAACGCGACATCTCGCACAGCAACGCCCGCCGGCACCACCGCCAACGGGCGCTGCTTCATGCCTAAATCCTTCTTTTCGATGCCACCGAATTGGTGACATAACAAAACTATGCCGAATTACTACGATGAACCCACTATGTCCGACCACGCGCTGGTTTATAAAAAATTAGCAACTCGTCTACCTGCGGTTTTATTCTCTGCAAATTTGACATGCTCGGCGATAAGCAATTCATCGTAGTAAACCGGCATAGTTTTGGCGGACAGCGCCACACAGATCCCCTACGAAGGCAAAATGATCCGTTTTCCTCCGTCCCCAAGGGATCAGTTGAACAGATTGCCGATGGGGTCGGGGGCGGAACTGGGGAGATAGCGGATTTCTAGTTCTATGCCGAGCTTTTGCAGCTCTCTGAGAACAGCGACGTCTGTGTCGTCTACGGCAACTGCGGGCGTTGCGGGACGCTTGCCCTCCCCTGCCTGCATATGACCAATGCTGATCTTGGTGATCGGCACACCGCCCTTAACCAGCGCGAGCGCATCGGAGGGTGAGGCCACCATGATCAGAATCAATTGGCGAGGCGTTGCGGTATGAATGACGTCGATGGTCCTTTGCACCGAGAAAAAGCGCGTCCAAACGCCTTCTGGCGTCGCCACCCTCATAGGGGCCCACTTGCGAGCGTCCGCCGCGATCTCATCGTTGACGATTAAGACAAGGTTGGAACCCACGGCTTCGTTCCACAGCTCAACGTCTTGACCATAAATGAAACGGTCATCGATACGCGTGAGTAGGATCTTGGGTTGAGCCATGCTGCCCCATTCTGTTTGAGACCCGTAAGAGCGAGACATCACGTCTCCAATATTAGTGCATTTAACGTGAGAAAAGTCATCAGAACACTTGCGCGGATTTGCGATGTCCCGTATCATAGACAGCCGTTGACGCCTCAGTTGTGTCATCACATGGCCGCCAGCGTAGCTCAGTTGGTAGAGCACCGCTCTCGTAAAGCGGGGGTCACCGGTTCGAGCCCGGTCGCTGGCTCCATTGCATTAGTGCAGCTCAGAAGCGTAATTGCTTCTGAGCTTTTTTGTTTTCGCGTCTCTTTCCTCCTTCTCCGAGGAGTGAAAAAGGGGTGAAAAACTTTTTTAACTGTTTTCCATAAATAGTTAGCATCATCCAACGTTCACATTAGATCGAACAACAATCCTGTTACGCATAGCCTAATTCCGCTGAGTATCAGAGAAGAACGTCCGGATTATATGCATCCAGCTTCGCTTCTCCAGTCGCCAGTGACTCCTCCAGCCGGTCAGCATATTCAACAATAGAGCCGTAGAATATGGGAGTAAAATCCGAACTTTTCGATAAAGAGGGGTTCCGCTACGTCAATCCTCTTCTTGGCAACCGCGGCCTCATCCTTTTCATAGTACCCAGTGCCAGGAATCCGCTCGTTTGCCTGCGGCAAGCACTTAAGCTGCCTACACAAGCGCGCCGACCCCTTTGAAAGACCCATAAAGGTGATAGCACCAGAGATTACGCCACCGACGCCACAACAACCTTGCCAGCGGCATCCCCCACCGTCTGCTTTGTTATCTTGATACCCATGAAGCTCAAGAGCTTCTTCAGGATCGGATACCAACTGGTCTTGGTTAGCGACTGGCGAGCGACCTTTTTCGCGACCGCCTCTTGGGCGTTTTTGGCGATTACGGTTAGCATCGAATTCGCGCTGCCTACACCCATCATCACACCGAGCAACACTGCCATTTCGTAGAGAGTCTCGTCATCAACGTCGTCACATTCTTCAAAAAAGGTCTGCCAGCCATACAGGTATGCCAGTTTCTGCATAATCCTGAATGCGTGCACGTAGTATTACGTAATATCGGCAGGAATGGTGCCCACCATCGCGACACCTCCGGGAAGACCCGCTGCAAAGGAAAAGGCGGTTGACTTCTTTGCCTCATAATCAATTACTTCTCTAGCAATTCTATCGATCAGGCCCACATCGATTCCGGCGGTAACGGGGGTCGTTTCCACGGCAAACTCGCCGACATCTTTATGGACACCCTTCCTCCTCAGCTCCGAGCGGAGGAAATGGGGCCGATCAATTCTCACTCCCTTTAGCCGAGCAACTTTTTTCATAAAGTCAATCAAAAATCTCTGGGCCTCCGCCAACTGCTCATCGCTCTTGTCTTTTAACTCTGCAAAAGCCGAATCAACGAGAACAGCGACCCCAAGGCCCTCGCCCTCGTTTTTCTTTCCAAGCAGCCTGACGTCCATACAGCCTTCCAATCAATGCGCCGCGCGGGCTATCGCGTTCTGCGACAGGCCGGACGCACGGAGCCTGAGGGCCTCCCTGGCCCTTATCCTTCTCGCCATGCTGTACCTCCTTGGTCTCGGCTGCATGGACAGCCGGAACGTACCAGGGGGACGGTGCCGACGGGAATATCGGCGGTGCCGAACGGCAATATTCGGGATGTGAGCGGACGGTGTGTAAGCGCAATATCGCCGGTGTCAAAGAGGACAATTACTCAAACAGGTGAAGGAGGGCATCGAGGAGGATAAGGAGATTTACGGTGGCAATTAAGAAGCAACTCGCCGCGTCATGCCCGTTGGAGAGGCGAGCATGACCTCATGGGTAATCAAGACACACGAAACAAAGGGGATTCGACAAGTCGCAAGAAAGGGGAGTGCATCACCTTTTGGGTTACGGAAGAGCAGAAGCAAGAGATGAGCACCTACGCGGCGGAACACAACACCACGGTATCAAGGATCATCATCGAAGGCCTTGAGATACGCATGGGTAAAGGGCAATCATTATAGCTTAGCCTTCTGCAATTGCTGCGACTCGATGCGGTCCTATCGATTTGCGCAACGGTGTGACGCGTTATCTAGACTGACGATCGTTTCCGCTGCATTTGCCAGCTCATTATCATGTGAAACAATGATAATGAGCTGTTTCAATTTGTTGTTTCTGACATACGAAGCGAGTTCGGCTCGGCTTGTTTCATCCAATCCAGTTGTAGGCTCATCGAGCACCAAGACTGATGGATTACGGGAAATTGCCGACACAAGTATACACGGCGCAGCTCACCACCCGAAAGTTCAGGACAACGTTTCTCAAGCAAGCCCTCTATGCTGGTTGTCAACGACGGTAGCTCATTCATATGCTGGTGCTTTGTAAAAAATGGGGTGTTGAAATAATCCAACAGGTCCCGAACCGTCTCATCTGGAGCGAAGCACGGTTGGGGGCAGCACGATATCGTGTCTGAACGTATGTAATCCAAATTGCATTTTTCAATCGGCATGTCGTTGTATGTTACTTTGCCTGTCGATGGATACAGCCCAAGGAGCAGGTAAAGGAGCGACGTTTTTCCTCTTCCATTTTCTCCGGTTATGCAGTATGTTCCAGGGCCGGAGAAATCGAAGGAAAATCCGTCAAGAACCTTTCGGGGAGATCCGTCTGGAAGGGGTACCGTAAAATCCAACTTGGAAACAGAAATGCGATTTATTGTGTCAATCTTGACTAAACCTGTCTGATCTTGCTCTGGTTCCGGTCCTACCTTTCCCATGGCGCTCATCCTGTCCCACGAACTTGGCATCCTGATAGGACTTGAACAGGTTCATCGTGTTTTTCAAGGTTTTAAATAGGACGGCAAAATATGCACCGACGATGGTGTATTCGCCTATCGTCATGGTTCCATTGATGATTCGCACTCCGGATACGATGAGTATTATCGCTTGAAACACGGCAGCAAAAAGGCTGTCAATCGATGTTAGTGAGAATGAGAGCTTTCCCGAGTGCAAGACCTTTGGAAAATACTTTTCAAATCCGGTGTCAAGTGCTAGCTCGCTTTTATTGTATGAAGACGTTAACTGAATGTTGAGAATCTGATTCAACTGCGATGCTATTACGGCATAGAAAGCGCTATCTGCCTCCTTCTTCTCGTACATGACTTTATATAGAAGCTTTCGCAATCCGGTAATAACGAAGAGATATGCCACAAGAAGGAGGATGGAGAATAGTGCGAGGAGTGGATCAACCGACCATATGACGAGCAACACGAAAGGAATGGCGACAACAGACAGGGGAGCGCTGATAAAGTTTGTTAGAACGAAAGAAGAAACAACACCTGAGTCAGTGAAAATCCTTTGCGTCGTATAGGCTGAGTCGGTTGTTCGGTTCGTCAGAAAATTAACTCGCTCAAAGCGCAAGACGGTTTCCCTGAGTAGGTCAAAAGAAAGCTTTGTGGATATACGGATAGATAACGTTCCTGCAAAATATGAAAATAAGGCAGAAAAGACCCCTATTGAAGCTACGAAGAGCGCAAAAAGCACAGCATCCTTCTCGCTGCGATTGGCAAGAAGGAAATCTAAGAACTTTCCGTTCACATATGGTGCGGCATAGGAAAGGGCGATTCCAATCGTCGTGATGGCAATGAACGTGAAAGCACCCTTTGTTTTACTAAACTTCGATAAGACGTACCGAATCAAGAATGGCCCCAATCTATCAGGTATGAAATACCAACTGATGACACCTTACACCGCGGTTCGGTGGAAACGAAGCGGCGACTAATCGGCACGAGCGCTTCCATAGAGAGTCTTTGCGAGCTGGATCCTCATAGAAACGGGAATTTTATGTTCGATCAATAGGCCGCGCACGGCAGTCGGACGGCTGAAAAATAAAACAGCCGTCCGACTAAAGCTGTAAATTTTTTCATTGTTTGTTGGGCATGCGCCTGAAGTTTCATGCAATAGGAAATCCATTATGACCATGGTCGAAATGTGAACACTACGATCGTTAGCAAGGAGACGCCAAGACCGGCAAAGATTATGATGAGCGGCAGAATGAAAGCCGCCGATGCCGATAATGGGATTTGGGACGCAAAGGCAATGATGCCCGCGAGAACGAGACCGGCTCCCGTCAACGCTATTCCGAGTCCGACCAATCTGGCAACAAGAGGAATCTTCTCGCTTGGAATATGAGCGATATGGTAACTGTGAATCAGGCCGGGATTGCCGGTCTTTACCATTAACACCCCGACAACGAGAAAGCAGATTCCTCCTACCATGCCGCCAATGGATGATCTTAGCGCTTCAGGACTCATTGCTCGTCTTGGCCACCTTGCTCGCTGAGGGGAAGTGCTGCGGCAAAAGTGATGAGGACCAGTTCATAGGCTCCAACTGCGGTGACTCCGACCGCCACATTTGCTCCCCACACGATGTAATACATGTCGAACCAAGTTTCCGTTCCAAGAGTCGATGCTCTGGTCGGATTCATGTTGTCTACTACGGGCTTCTCGTACATTTAACCCAACATCTCCTTCAACGATGAGTTCAACAGTTCATCCGCGGTATCATCAATCAGGTCAACGTGTAGATCACCTCCCATATCTATATCGCAAATTGTGTCGGACATACGCTCCATGTCGTCAATGGTCCACATGTGGTTACAGAGGTCTTGAACCAGTTTTGTGGACCAAATTGAGCTAAGTCCGTTGTTCCAGTAATCCTCAAGAGGGTGGTTTCTGATGTTGCCAACCACTAACGGGATATACGGAGAAACGACGATGTCGCCGTTTGCGTGCACTGAAACCTGATCTAATAGATATCGGTTATCAGAGAAGCGAATTAGATGGTCGACGGGGTCGCCCCATTGCGGTCGGACATTCGGGTGCTTCCGAAGGAAGTCGTCCTCTTGAATGGCGTGAATCAACGTACGGTATTGGGAATAGTCCGGTCTAATAAATGTGTTCTTTCGCGCACGGCCCAAAACCATGAGGGGTTGGACACGTAGTTCGATAAAGTCACCCGGCGTCCTCTTCGGCCTGTTAGATTTGGTGAAAATCTCATCTAATAGTGAGATGACATCGGGAAACTGTTCGGTGTTGAACGACGTGGGCGTAAATGCGATAGCAAGGTGCAAATCGGAATGGTTGAGTACGGTGGCAACTGCTTCTTCGACGATTTCGAAGGCTCCCTCATGTCCCCTCAGCCTATCGTGAGCTGACCCAATGCCGTCTAGGCTAAATTGGATGCTTTTGAGTCCGGAATCTTCTAAATCTCGGAGAAGGGATTCCGTGAGGAGAAGCCCGTTGGTTACCAGGCTCGCTGCAACATTCCCATCTCGCAATATGGGAAGGCAGCGCAAGATATCTTTACTGCGCAACAAGGTTTCTCCTCCACAGAAACACATGCTGTAAAGCGACATGTCTGCCATTTCCTTTGCGAAAACAAAAAGTTCATCTGAGGTCAACTCGTCGTGCATGACCTCATTCTCGCCGCTGCTGTTATAGCAGTGCAGACATCTCAAGTTGCACTTGTTTGTTATGTCAAGGGCGACGTGATGTGGCGCTCTGAGAACGTTGGTGTACTTGTTTTCCGAAACTCGTCCCATGGTTCCTCTTAACAGACTTCTGAAAAACAGTATACATTCATGCAGTCGCCGTCGCTGCACTCACCTGGAAAAGTGCCAGCGCAAGTGAATTCTGGCTCATTGATAAGATTTCGAATTCCTTCGTTTGATGCAATTTCCTTGCTGGTTAGGTTCAGGTGGAAAAAATTGGGAACATCGCAAAATTCTTGACGATAGAAGCTGGCCGCAGCGGCAATACATTGAACGGCGATGCTTGCGGGGCACAAAAGAAGACAGATGTCTGCGTATCTGAGTAAGGGATTGCTGGAGGGGGCGAGGCCGAGTAGACCGGTTGGTCTCCCTGACTCATATACAATGAAAAATTCCTTGCTCAGATTGAACAATCCGTTTCGCACCTCTAGCGGTCGTTCATACTGCTCGACGGAAAGAGGCCAACCGTAGACAATTGTGGGACTTTCTGGTTCTGATGAGCTCGCCTGGCTTGCCAGGGAGCAAATCAGGCGAATATCGTTTTCTTGGGCAAGATATGTATTCCGTGCAACGGAATATCTTGCCCGGCCGAAGCCGGGATGTGCGAACCGCTCCAAAGTCGCTCCCGCAGAACCGTGCAACAGGCTTACCGGCTGTTGCACGGACCTCAGATATGAAAGTCAGTCCCGGCCTCTTTCGTCATCCACACCCTCGCGAGCCAGCTCCCACGCGGCCCGTATGGCAAGGTCGATTCCCCTTGCCGTGAACCTCATAATCCGCCCGGTCGAGCGGTTGACGGCGTAGCCGAGCCTCGCGCCGTTGATCTTCCTCGTCTTGCCGAGGGACTCCGAGTGATAGCGGTATTGCAGCGCCCCCCGCTTGGATCGGGCGATCTCGATCCCATCCGATTCCAACCGCCTTGCAAACTCTCCGAAGCGGTCGGGGCAGCTCTTGAGCCTCCCGACCTCCTCTGCCCTCTGGGCGACAATCGCTCGGACCCTTGCGTTCTCGGATTTGTCGGATCTCCCCTTCTTTGCCATCTCGCGCTCCTCGCGACCGGGCTGGCGCGCGTGCACCTTCGAGTTCGAGAGGCCCCTTTCGAGCTGGCTCAGGCCGTACTTCGTATCGAGCTCCTTCACCGTTCTCACGCGGGATTTCGCCGCCGCCCTCGCCGGCCCGTCGTTCAGACGCCGCCCAGTCTCGAGGTCCGTCCTATTGATGGCGAGGTGAGCGGCGAATCGGGCCGATCCATCCGACCTGCACCTCTCCTCATGCAGCACAATCACGATCTCCTGGTTGGGATAGCGCTTGGCGATGTAGTCCCTCGCGTACTCCATGCAACGCGAGGCGTCATCGGCCCGCCGTTGCAGGAGCACTCGTCCGGGTTGAAGCCGATCACCTGATGCTGCATGTACGTGCACCTTGCGCCCTGCTTCCCGGGCCGGTTGTGCCCGGCCGCCTCCCGGGTGGCGTCCATTTCCTCGAACCATCGATCCTCATCGATGATGTGCTGGGTATCGTGGTCCAGGACTTTCTCCCTGTCCCAATCGAAATACCGCTTGAGGTTTTGGAGGTGCTCCCCGCTCATGACGCTCGCCTGCTTGATTGCGGTCATTTTCCAACTCCCTTCAAAAACCGCCGTCAGTCGACGAAGAGGCCGGACCATCCGTCGGCAACAGGCGGCTCCGCGGCCTCTTCCTCGAATTCGGGAGTCCAGAGATCGACGCCGTCCTCACGACCCATTTGCCTTGATATCAGCCTGGCCTGGTATTCCATCCTCTTGGCCGCCTCGTGCTCGCGCGTCCCCAGATCGAAGTGCTCCTTCGTCGGCATCCGCGTGCAATCGCAGACAGGGGCCCGGAAGCACCCCGCATGTTCCCTGCCCACGCCGTTCTCCGCGGTCTTCACCACGATGACGCCGTCCTTGTCGGGGGACATCTCCGTCCACTCCCAAGGATGAATCAGGTCGTCGGCGTGCTCGCTGTAGGATGTCGACCCCGTACCGCCCGAAGGCCCCCTGCTCGAGCTGTTCCCATGGTGTGCCGCGTCGTCTTCCCGACTAGCTCGGTGAAATACTGGCGGTCCTCGGCCTCGCCCAGTTTCATGGCGACCTTGACGCCGCAGTTTGCCAGGATCTTCTTCCGTCCGTCGCGCTCGCCGTACTTGTTCAGCTGAGAGATGTTCTGGACTGCGCCCATCCAGAACAGGTCGTACGAGCGCCCAAGGCTGAGAAGGCTAGGCAGGCACTCGACCTTCGGCAGGTTCCCCCATTCGTCGCCGAGGATGGACACCGGCCGCGGCAGCTTTCCACCAGCTGCGTCCGCGATGGAATACACGGCAGCGTAGAGCTGCTCGAACAGGACCGCCGCGATCGCGTTGTAGGGGGAGCCCTCGTCCATCACGTGGAGGAACAGCGCGGTCTTCTCGCTCAGGATTCTACTCGGATCGATATCATCGCCCGAGACCATTCGCGCAATCGGCGCCGAAGCGTAGATCCTCAGGTTGACCTTTAGCGTGGAAACGATGCTCCTCAGCTCGTTGCCGCCGCTCGAGATGAACTGTGAGGCACGCGAGCGGGCCGGATGCCCCTGCGGCAGGGAACGGAACAGGCCCTTCAGCGGCTCACACGGATCCTCGCCGGCCCCCTCCGTCCCCAGGCACATGATGTGGTAGACCGTCGCGAGGTGCTTGCAGCCCCGCGGGCAGCCCTCGTCCAGCACGACCAGAAGGATCGTCGCGGCGAGCAGCGACCGCGCGGATTCCGTCCAGTGGCTCGCCTTCGCATCGCCCTCCCCGGCGATGAGCGTACGGGCGACGGCATCCGCGGCCTGCTCAGCCCCCGGCAGATTCCCCCCGTTCGCGAGCCTATCGACCATTTCCAGTGGATTGAACGTGTCGCTCTTCTCGGGATGCTGGGCGTCCAGCAGAAGCACCCGGTACCCGCGACGCTCCAGCTCGTCGCCCGTCAACTCGATGAGCTCACTCTTCACATCGGACACGATAATGGTCTGCGGCCTCGATTCCCCGTCATCCGCCCCATACGTCAGCAGATCAATTGTCGGGATCAGCAGCGATCTTGATTTTCCGGCACCCGTTGAGCCGTCGAGGAACATGTGCCGCCTCGGTTCGAACAGATACTTGGAGCCGAACAGCGTCTTCTCAAACCCGTACACGAATCCTCTGCTTTTCGGCTGTCCGTGCCGTCCCAAATCTCCGAGCCCCGGATGGTCTCCGGCCCCGTTTTCACCCGCGCTCCCCAAGTACACCTCCGTCGGCGGCTCGCTCCTTCGAGGAAGCCGATAGCTGCATGAGCACGAATACCGACAGGAACAGCGCGAACGAGGCGAGACAGCAGGGATGCAATGAGGCCCCACGTTAATCCACCACCAAATGGTGTTATCCACGCTCAGGGTGAATCCGATCGAGCTCAGCTCGATTGGAAATCCGAGGATCATGCAATCGAGGGGAATGGCGATAAGTGGCGCAAACCCCGCGGTAAGCAGCGCTGCGAAAACCAGCGCCATGACCACCTTCTCCTTCACGAGAACCACCTACTCTCTCGCACGGGCGAGTAGGTCGTTGACCCAGCCCACCGCCGTCGAGACGATTGATGTCGCCCGGTTGAGATTATTGAGGACGACCGGATCGGACCCGTAGGTGTTGAGGGCGCGGACCGCCTGGTTGAGGTTCGTGCCGATCTTCTTCAACTCAGTCCTGATACCGGCAAGTTCCCCCGCGTCGGCGACCCTGACCGGCTTCTCGCCGCAGAGCAGGGCGGCATCGCGCATGAAGGAGGACGCCGGCATGTTCATGGCCGCCGCCCTCTCCTCGATAGCCTTACGCTGCGACTCACTCATCCGTACGTTGATATGCGTATTCATGGAAGTCATAACCATCCAATCCGAGCGGGGCCGACGCATCGGCCCCGCCCCTTTTATTAAGTTGAAATTGTTTGGAGCATCTGACCGATGCGCCCAATCCTCACCCTCGCCCAGACATCGAAGGGGACTCCCGGCAAGCTGCGAGATATATACGGTATGGTCGCCATTGTTCTCTATAGATATCGAGAGCATCGAGCAGGCGCTTCCATTCCCAAATGAGCTCATCGGCCGAGAGCAGAGGAAGATCCCTGTTCTCGCGCGCGCGAGCTCATCGGACGACAAGCATGGATTGGGAGCCCGGTATCCACCAATGTAGGTCCGGGCTCCATAATTAGCCGATTTCGGTAAACATCGCTGCTGGTGCGTTGAACTCAAACTCGACAATACCGCAGGAACCGTAACGGTTCTTTGTGATTGAAGCAATGACGGGCCGTTTTTTAAGCAACATATTGGCATTACGCTCTTCGGGCTTATCGCCTTAATAGAAAGCGACATAACGAGATCTGCCGAATACTCGAACATGTTGCACCCGCCTATCGCCTGAAGCCCGGTGGTCTGCTTGTCGTAATTAACGCGGTTAATTGATGAGATAGCGAAGAGCGGACAATGGGCCTCATCCACGATTCGGCGGAGCTCGGAAGCGACGAGCTTGAGACCGATACGCTCGTCGGCAATGCGCAGTTCCTGCGGCAAAGAGACGATTTGCGCGTAATCAACAATAACCAGTGGCGGTTCGCCATGTTTATCGGCAACCTCTTCGATTGCCTTTCGCATCCCGGCATATTTAATTTCACCAGGAATGATATACATTCGCTCGGCGATGCTGCGGGCGTAAATGTCGAGAACCTTCTCGAAGAGCCCGCGTTTGTCCTCAGACATGCCATCGCCGTTCATATCATCGTGCGTGAGCTCGCCGCCCGAGATGCGGGTGAGGCTCTTCGCGAGCATGCTGTCTCGCCCGAGCTCGCCCTCAAAGATGACCACCGGATGGCCAGCAATGGCCCATCCGTCGGCGATTTGCTGCATAAACGTTGTTTTACCCGTACCGGGTCCGCCGGGGACGATGCACAGGTATTGACGAAGACCTCCGAGGATAGTATCCAGCGCACCGTGTTCGATATGCCAAGCGGCCTATTCTTTAAGATACGCAAGGCGGTCTCGTCGAGGCCGACGCTCATGGGATTTAAAGCCGGCACGGTTCGCTCGCCTCCAATTCATGGAGGTATGCAAAGAAGCTCGATTCAAGGATGTAAATGCGGCGGTGCAACGCAATCGCGCGCCCGCTCTCCTTCATCATCTTCGAGGCCGTAACCGGACTCAAGCCGGTTATCTTGCACACTTCAGCGATGCCAAGAAGGCGCTCGTGGCCCAAGTTGGAATCAGAAGAAACCGCAGTTGATGCTTGTACGGCAGCGTACGGTTCAGGCTCTACAATCATGGTAGAATCCTTTCAGGCTAGCTCGCCCCTCCCCCTTCGTCGCCAAACTTAGATAGGGAAGGGCGGGCGGCTTTTTAATCAATGACCGAAAATAAAATAACTCCTTTCAAACAAGCTGGTCAGGCGCTTACTGTTTATATTGTAACACTGTCTGTTGCACAATCATATCTAGTTACAGTTCTAATTTCTAATTCACTTTCTGACTGTATAGACTTTATTGTCTGACTGATTTAATATATATACAACGATGATTGGAGTGGTTATGGGACGTTTACCATTATCCGGAAGTAAGATGCGGAAAATTAAGTTCGGAACAACTGTTCAGGCGACGACCCCGGAGAAAATCGAAGAGCTACGCCTCAAGAACCCCGAATCAGTCAGAAGCACCGGCGAGGCTATCGACTATCTATGCAACCTGCTCACGGGGTTGCAGCCGAGGGTCGCCAGGGCCCTCGATGAGGCGTGCCTCAGGGAAGCTCGGCAAATCACCAATGAAATGAAGGCCCTTCCCGTTGACGGATCAGAAGAAATGAGTTTTAGTCAATTGGAACTTTATCGAGAGCAATTCCAGAGGCTCCACGACCATTTCTCTTTATATTGCGAGAAAGAGGAGAGGCCCCAGGGAATGAGACGGGTCGATCTCCTCGGCGGCGATTACGCTGTCCTCCCCTCCTCTTGGACTTTATTGGAAACAGAGGAATGCGCGAAGTCTTGCAGCCAGGTCGGAATTATCGAAATTCGCGGCGGCGCAAAATACGATGCGCCTCATTTTGCCTTCTTCCATAACGGAGAGTACAGTCAAAAGGACAAATTGCAGCGCGCAACCAAACTCTGGCCCCGCATGACCGACGTGATGCGCGACGAGGTCAAACTGGTCACAGATGATGAGGGACATTACCTAAATATGGACGAGCACCTAGCCGCCCCATCATTTGTTATTTCAACCTTCTAGATGCCAGCTACTATCAGTCTATGGAGCTGGAGCCGCCATATGGCGCAATGATCTACCGAAACAATGTCGCTTAAAAAAGAGGCCCCTTTGGGGCCTCTTTTTAGCCCTTTTTAGCCCTTCAGCAGATCATCCAGCACTGATGCTGCCTTCTGGTCATTTGCCTCGATAAAGTGGCTATAGATAGACAGCGTCGTCGATGGGCTAGCATGGCCCAAACGCGCCTGGATCGTCTTAATGTCCGCATTGGCACCAACGAGCAAAGTCGCTTGCGTATGTCTAAGCTCATGAGGCTTCAGCCCGCTATAACCCGTATAGCGGGTACGTTTGACGCCGTCACTCCCAATGACTTCCCTGCTCTCCTTAAAAGTACCGAAGCCGTTTTTCGCCGCAAACAGCCTAAACGCCCTTGAATAGTTATGTCCATCCATCCGGGTCACAAGAGCCCGTTTGCCGTTGGCGGCGTCAACGATCCCAATGGAATGGACAATGGGCGTTTCTCCAGTCTGCCCCACTGCAAAGGAATCGAACTCACTCCGCTGAATGGCTTTCCACCTGTCCAGATAGTCGGCAAGTTCATTTCCAACCGAAATCTTACGCCTGCTCATCTTTGATTTAGGCGGCCTCAATGTCCTGTCGTTCGTATATTGCTTTACTATCCTCAGAGTCTTGGCGTCGGGGTCATAATCCTCCCATGAGAGACCAAGGGCCTCCCCCTTCCTCAAACCGCAGAGAAGTAGAAGCATTGTGCATGTGATAAAGGAAGATGGCTTCTCCTCCAAAAGGACCGCAAGAAGCCTTGCCGCCTCATCGGCGCTCAGCGCCTTACGAGCCTCGACATTCTGCTTGGGCAGTTTCACTCCCCTACAAGGTTTTTGCCCACGAGGTCGTTATCGACGGCATCCTCCATTACCTGTTTGAGCTTGATGTGGATGCGGCGAATTTCACTTTCGCTGAATCGGCCTTCTTTTCTAGCCTTGGCATAAGCAGTGCGAACGTCATCCGATTTAAGCCGAGTGAGATCGGGATTGCCGAACAGCTCGCGTATGTGACGAATGTCCAAACCTTCACGCTCATAAGCAAGAGGTGATCCCATGGTCGACTCCCTGTTCGCGTGAAACCTGTCCGCATAATCTGATAGGCCCAGAGGACCATTGCCACGGTTGGAAGCGCCCTCAAGTTCAGCTCTATAGGCCTCCAGCGCTTGGCGACTTCACTCGGCCAGTTTTTCGGGTTCTTGCTTCTGCAGTGAACCCTGCGTGACGGACTACGGCGGTACCGTCCTGTCTCCGGATCTTTCCCAGGGAAAAATAAATCCGATAGACGCCTTTGCTCTTATCGATGCATTCCGATGTGCCGCGAGCGGTCTTTTTTATCAATCCCTGCAATCATATCCCTCGTTAGATTTTCGATTAGGCTTGCTGCAAAGCCTTTAAAGCTTTGCCAGCAAGCCTAATCGAAACTTTTCACACTTTCAAGTCTCTCTAAGTGTGAAAATAGTGGGAAATATGATTCTAATAGCTAGCTCAATAATTGTTAATTACCTATTTCTACCTGCGCTTCCTTTTAATTCAGTGAAATTGGCCTCATCTCGTCAAATGCCGAATTCACGTACTCGTAAAGCGGGGGTCACCGGTTCGAGCCCGGTCGCTGGCTCCATTGCACAAGATAGCCGCCTTCGGGCGGCTTTTTTGTTGCCGATTTCGGGCGCGCTTCCGCCAATCCAAGCACAACGCCGCCGGAAACTCTCCTACTCAACAAAAGCCCCGCCAACCGCAATCCCCAAAGGAACCGCGTTCAGCGGGGCCCAAGCGAGCTCCCCCAAGGGATAACGCTCGCAACACGAACAGCTCAGCCGAGCAGCGCGCTACTCCTCCCAGTAAGCATCTGCAAGCAGCTTAAAGCAAATCTTCTTGACCGGCTGCGCGCCATCGCCCTGGAACTCGAGCGTGGGCATGTGAGGCTCGCCGGCAACAAACAGCGCAAACTTGTCGTCAGCAAGATCGCCGGCGATCGAGGCGTCGGAATCGACAGATCGTAGTCGTCCTTCTCGTCAAACTCCTGAACCAGCGTCAGGCTGCCCGTGGCAACCTTAAAGGCCTCGCGACCCTCGACGTCGATCTGCAGGTCGTGATAGCGCTGATGCGTCTCATAGTGAGCCTCGGCTTCGGGACGCGTCGTGGGAGCCATGACGTTCGCAAAGACCTTGTCGCCCAGAATCGGATGGCTGCCGACCTCGAGCTTCGCCGGATCGTTCTCCTCGAGCCAGTCGATCAGCACGTCGAGGCCCTTGAGCATTCCACGGTACTCCTCGATATCGCCCAATGCACCGTAAATCATCTAAATCCCCTCTCGGATCGTTTCTTTGGCGGCTACTCGGCAAACGCATTACCGACGCTGTTGCCACCCACATGCGTCTCGACCAGGGTAAGGTCGGGATTGAACACGACAGTGTCGGCGTCGCGCCCCGGCATAATGCTACTGCACTTGTCGTCGACATGAGCTGGCAACCGATGCCGGGGCCGCAGCACAAGCTCCTACAGCTCGGTCACGACAACGCCGTTGTAAACCTCGTCCCAACGATCCATAACCAAGTGGCCAGTCATGGGATCCATGGCATTGAGTTTGCCGCAGGTGTTGGCGGTACGCAGCACCGTCTCGTCGTCGGCTCCGGCAGCAATCGCATGTGCGAAGCCGGCAATGGTCGAATCGCCAGAGCGTAGCGTTAACGGCGGGGATATCGGGGGTCTTGGCGCGGAACGCACGGCCGTTATGGAAACCAACGGAGCCGGCAGCGCCCATAGATACGACGACCCAGGGGATATCGGAGAAGCGGGCGTCAGAGGCGAGCGCGGAACGGAGCTCGTCCACATCGTCGGTGGTAAAGCTCGTGCCCAGAAGGCCGTTAATTTCGGTCAGGTTAGGCTTAACCAGCTCAGGCTTGACCTCGGACTTGAGCGCAGCCTCGAGCGAGGCGCCCGAGGTATCGAGCAGCACCTTGGCGCCGGCGTTCTCTGCAATGCCCGTGATCTTAGCGTAGTAGTCCGCCTCGACGCCGCGGGGCAGCGAACCCGAGATGGTAACGACATCGGCCTTGCTCGCAAGCTCGGCGAACTTGGCGGTAAAGGCATCGAGCTCCTCGGGGGCAATCGTCGGGCCGCTCTCGAGCAGCTCGGTCTGGTTGCCGGCGTGGAGGATGTTGAGACAAATGCGAGTCTCGCCCTTGATGGGCACAAAATCATTCTTAATGCCGTTAGCATCCATGAGCTCGGCCATATAGGCGCCCATATGACCACCAAGCAAGCCGGTTGCCACGACATCGTCGCCCAGCTGGCCCAGGACGCGGGCCACGTTGAGGCCCTTACCGCCGGCGGTCTTTTCGGGCGTCACGCGGTTGACGTCGTCGATAATGAGCTCATCGAGCTGATAGCGCGTATCGACGGACGGGTTCATCGTAACGGTGAGGATCATTTCTAGCTCCTTATCTCGCAGGCTCCTTATGCCTTGCAAAACGAATTGGCTACATGCGACTACAGAATCTCGATTGTGAACGAGCGCACGATGGTTTCTTTGGGCTTGGCGATAAGGCAGCCGCGCTTGTGCTCAAGCACGTCGTCCTCATCGGAGCAGGTCGAAAGACCGCCCCAGGCTCAACTGCCACAAAATCACCCTCGGGCTTGCTCCACACAATGAGGTACGGGAAGCCCTCAAAGCTCAGGCGAACACCCTTGTCCTCGCCCTTTTTGGAAAGCGTGACCTGACGGCTCTCGAGCACGTCAAAGATGGTCTCCGCAAAATCGAAGAGCTCATGTGACAGAGGCAGCGTCTTTCCCACCATGGGGTTCTTGGAGCGGTTGGTCACGTCAATCAAGCCAGTCGAGGGGACGGCAGCGCAAAGCTCAGCAGCCTCGTCTTTCTCAAAACGCAACTCGTAGTCCGTATAGGCCTCGCCCTCATCGAGCGGGCACCTAAAGCCGGGGTGTCCACCGATAAAGAAAGGCATGTCCTCGGTGCCCTCGTTGGTAACCTCATAGGAGACGCGCACGGCGGCGTCCTCGAGCGTATAGCGGGCGACAAGCTTAAACGGATACGGATAATCGCTCAGCAGCGCGGCGTTTTCCTCCGAAGCCAGGCACATCGCCAGCTCGTTCTCGCTCTGGCTCAGCAGCTTCCACTCCTGTTTGCGCGCAAACCCATGCGGGCGAGCTTCACATGATGTCCGGCAAACGTCATGGCGCTGTTATCGCGCAAACCTCCGCAAATCGGGAAGCAAATCGGTGCCTGGCCGGACCACACGGCGGGATCGCCCTGCCACAAGTACTCGCGACCTCCAGCCTCAATCGAGGTAAACGAACCACCGGCCGTGGAGACCTTGATGGAAATCGAATCGTTGGAGAGAGCGTATTCCATTGTCCATCCTTTCGAACAACTGCTTTTTGCTCGCAAGAACCCGTCTCGGCCCTGACCAAAGGACAAACCCGCACGTTCATCGATGCGTCCGGTTTCCCAGCCATGCAACGGGGTACCATACAGACATTGATGCAATTACAGCTGAAAGGCCTTCTTATGCGAACCATCATCCTTTATGCCTCACACCACCACGGCAATACGAAAAAGCTCGTGGACGCCATCGTCGAGGCGCACCCCGAGATCGATACCCTCGACGTCAAGGCGCTCGGTAAAAACGAGTACCCCGACCTGCACGAATATCATCTGATTGGTGTCGCCACGGGCATCTATTACTCCGAGATCGACAAGGACATGGCACGCGTGCTCACGAACGTGCTGCAGCCGCAGGACAAGGTGTTTGGCCTTATGACCTACGGTGGCAAGAACAAATGGTACGGCAAGGATATCGATGGCATCTGCCGCATGAGGCAGGCCATCTTTATGGGTGTCTACGGCTGCCCCGGCTTTGATACGTGGGGGCCGTTCAAACTCGCCGGCGGTGTCCAAAAGGGACACCAACCGCTGAGGAAATTAAGGGCGCCGTCGACTTCTTCGACAAGATCGAAGACGAGTATGGCGACATCATCGTCGAAGAGTACGCCAAGCGCGAGAAGCGCCTAGCATACGAGAAGGAGCATCCTGCAGGAGGCCTGGTGGCCGGCGTTAAGCGCACGGCAAAGAAGATCGCTAACAAGCTGTAACTGTGAAGGTGCTTTTGAGCGTTTAACCCATACGGCGGTCCGAGTAGATTCGGGCCCGCCGTCTTTTTCTATCGTTACTCGGTAAAGGCGTTGCCGACGCTCTGGCCGCCAACATACGTCTCGACGAGGGTAAGCTCATGGTCGAACACGACAAAGTCGGCGTCGCGACCCGGCATGATGCTGCCGCACTTATCCTCGATGTGCGCGGAGCGTGCCGGCACCTCGGTTGCCATGCGAATGGCGATATCGGCGCTGGCGATGCCCCAGTCGACGATGTTCTTGCGCCCTGGGCAAGCGTGAGCACCGAGCCGGCAATGCTCTTGCCGTCGGCGAGCCAGCACAGGTTGTCCTTCATGATGACATCCATGCCACCACTGGTGTAGCTGCCCTCGGGCATGCCGCCGCAACCCAGACAGTCGGTGATGAGCACCGTGTGCTGCCAGCCCTTTGCCTGCAGCAGCGCCTTGATGGCGGCAGGGTTTACGTGCTTGCCGTCACAGATGATCTCGGCGTAGGTCTCGGGCGTGGACATGGCAGCGCCCACGACACCGGGCTCACGGTGATGCAGCCCGCGCTGGCCGTTATAGGTATGCGTAAAGCAGCTGGCACCGGCGTTGATGGCGGCGATGCACTCATCGTAGGTGGCGTCGGAGTGACCGATGCTGGTCACCACACCCTTGGCGTTCAGAGCAGCCGCATAAGCAGCGGCACCGTCGCGCTCGGCCGCCATGGCGCTCTTAACGATGCGACCGCCCGCAGCCTCCTGCCACTGATCGAAGACCTCCTCGGAGGGATCGATAAGATAAGCGGGGTTCTGCGCGCCCACGTGCTTCATGGTAAAGAAGGGGCCCTCCAGATAGATGCCCTGAATGCGAGCACCGCAGAAGTCGGGGCCGCGGCCCTCGTCCGCCTGGGCGATGGCGGCGCAGGCATCCTTGATCTGCTCGACGCCATCGGTGAACGTCGTGGGCAGCCAGCTGGTGGTACCGCGACGGGCGAGCTCGGTCGAGCTGATATCGATGCCCTCGGGATCGTTATCGGTAGTCGAGTGGTTATAGAAGCCATGGATGTGAGTATCGACCATACCCGGTGCGATCCACGATCCCGTGTAGTCCTTAATCTCGCAAGAGGGCTCGTCGGCCTGCCAGGCGCCAAAAACGCCATCCTCGACCATAAGATAGCCGCCCAGTTGCGGGCCTGCCGGCAAGAAGAACTTGTCAGCCTTAATTGCGTACGTGCTCATATGCACTCCTTGCTTCTAAAGCAGTTGACTGTGGTAATGCTTATACCCGGTCCATGTAAAAACAAAAAGCGCCCGCCCGCCGTTATGAGCGGACGGGCGCTTACAGGGGGACGCGATTAAGCGGTGAAGGGGTGAATCGTCACGCCCTTGACCACGCGGTTGACCGTGCCGGTGGGGCTCGGCGTATCGGGCGTGTTGCCCACGCGCACGGAGTTGAGCAGGCTGATAGCCTGGGCAAACATCACGAACGGCAGGGCAAGGTAGCCCTCGGGAAGCGCCTCGTAGCCCTTAAAGGTGAAGGACTCGCCCTCGTAGACGGTAGCGCCATCCTGCTGAACGGCAACGGTGTGCTGAGCGATCTTGTCGCCACCGATCTCGTTGAGGATGTCGATGTCGTACTGACGGGTGTAGGCGTCGTTGTTGACGAACACGAAGACGAGCGTCTTATCGTCGACGAAGGACTTAGGTCCGTGACGATAGCCCATGGAGGTGTCGTAGGAAGTAGCAACCAGACCGTGAGCGAGCTCGAGGATCTTGAGCTGGCTCTCCTGGGCAAGGCCACCAAAGGAGCCAGAACCCAAGTAGGTCACGCGGTTGAAGTCGCCAGCCAGGTAATCGGCGATCTCAGGCTCACGGGAGATGACCTCCTCGCCCATCTTGGCAATCGTCTCGACCCACTCGGCCTTCTGCTCGTCAGAGGCAGTGTCGAAAATAAGGGTGGAGAGCAGGGTCATGCAGGTGTAGGAACCGGTCATGGCGAAGCCCTTGTCGTTGGCGCGCGGGATGAGCAGCGTCAGCGCATTGGGATCATCGGCGGACTCGACGGCGAGCTTGCCCTCGGGAGCGCAGGTGATGTTGAGGAACTTGACGTTGTGGACGAGCTCCTTGGCAACGGCAACGGCGGCAAGGCTCTCGGGGCTGTTGCCAGAGCGGGCAAAGGAAACCACGAGCGTGGGATCCTCGGCGCGCAGGAAGTCGCGCGGGGCGCTCACGATGTCGGTCGTGGCGATGGGCTTAAAGTCGTAGAGATCAGTGTTGCCAGCGTGACGCAGGTACGGGGCGCAGGTATCGCCAACGTAGTCGGACGTACCGGCACCGGTGAAGACAACGGACAGACGACCCTCGCCCATAGCGCGAGCCTCGGCCAGGAAGGCTCGATGGCTCCTTATTCTCGCGATAGATGTTGAGCGTATCACGCCAAAGCTCGGGCTGCTGAGCAATCTCGGCCGTGGTGATCTGGGCGCCGAGCTCGGTGAGCTCCCCGACACTCTTCTCGAACATTTTTAATACCTCTCTCTAGAAGTAATCCTCTGACGTGCAATTATACACTTCGGTTGGTTATCTGGTAGTAACCAGTTAAATGCAAAGAATCACCATATGGAAACGATGCGAGCACTAGTTACTGCGCTGGTGGTAAACCTTGTATTTAAACTGATCGGCACGAGCAACCGAGAGTGTGTACTCCACTACCTCGTTTGACTCGTTATACGTAGTCCTGACCAAATCGAGCACAGGCGAGCCCTCGACAATTCCCAAAAGGTGGGCATCGGTGGGACGGGCTATGCTCGCATAGAACTCCTCTTCGGCCACGCGAATCTTTTGCTGAAAGTCCTGCTCAATCACATCGTAAAGCGGCTTACGCTCCAGCAGCGGTCGCTTTAGGGACAGAAATTGACGAACCGGTAGATAGCTGCGTTCGACCATCATGGGCATGTTGTCGGCAGAACGAAGGCGCTTGAGCTTAAAAATGCGATCACCGATGCGCAATCCCATATGCTCGGCCAGATTCTTATCGGCCTCCATCTCGCAAAACTCGAGAATCGTGGTCTCGGGTTCTCGACCCATCGCGCGCATCTGCTCGGTAAAGCTGTAGGACTGCATAAGATTGGTTGCTTTTGCCGAACGGTCGGTCACAAAGGTACCGCGACCGTGCTGCCGAACCACCAGTCCTAAACGCTCCAGTTCCTGCAGAGCCAGGCGTACCGTAGTGCGCGAGAGACCATAGCGCTCCGAAAGTTCGCGCTCGGAAGGAATCATGTCACCGGCGCGATATTCATGGTCAATCTTTTCGGTCAGAATATCGACCAGCTGATCGTACAGCGGTTGCTTACGCGCTCCGATCGTCATCCTATCCTCCCTTTTGCTCGAATTCGGCTAACTACCTAGGGTGTTATGCATTATCTGTCTGCCACACCCGAATCATTAAGAAAACAAAAGCCGCGCGCTCTTTCGAGCACGCGGCTTTTAACATACACATGGCTTAAGGGGTCGGGGTGTGAGCCGCGTAGGGACACACCCCTCAAGCTAGAGCCTTACCAGATGCTCGGCCAGAGACCAAGCGGGCCAGCGCCCAGGATGCCAAGGACGAAGAGCAGGAGAATGCCTTGGTCGGGGTCCAGCTGTGCTTAGCGAACATGTAGTAAAGCAGCAGCGTAAGCATAAGCGGGACGAGCTTCGGGACGATGGTGTTGAGGGTGTCGGCAACAGAGAAGTTGACCGGATCCTCGGTAACGGTGCCGTAGGTCACGGACTCCATGCCGTTACCCAGATCGGTGACGCCGCACTCGACAGCGTTGCCGTCGGCATCGGAAGCGGTAAGGGCGTTGCCGTCCTTATCGGTCATGGCGATGGTACCGGCCTCAGCGGTCTCGGTATCGATGCCCTCCATACCGGTGAAGTTCTCGGCCTCCTTCTCGGAGACGATCACGGTAGTAGCGGAGAGGCCACGGGTGGTGCCGTTGGGGATCTGGAGGTTGATCTGGGTGCCACCCATGGTGACGACCAGGCAACCGACGACGAAGACGCCCATGATGGAAGCGGCACGCGTGAAGGCCTGCATGTTGGCGGTCAGAGCGTCAATAGCGCTGGTGCCAAGCTTGTAGGACCAGTTCATGAGCCAGAAGCGCAGAGCGAACTGGACGACGTTGAAGATCACCAGGAAGATGATCGGTGCAGCGGCGTTGCCGTTGATGGCCATGTTGGAGGTGATGCCGGCCGTGATAGGCACGAGCGTCAGCCAGAACAGGGCGTCACCGATACCACCGAGCGGGCCCATTGCGGCGACGCGGACGGCGCGGATCGTGGGGATGTCAACCTTGTTCTGCTCGAGCGAAAGCACGATGCCCATAACAAAGGTGACGAGGAACGGGTGGGTGTTGAAGAACTCCAGGTTGTGGCTCATGGAAGCCGCGAGGTCGTTCTTGTTGGTGTGGATCTTCTCCAGACCGGGGATGATGGAGTAGAGCCAGCCAGCGGCCTGCATGCGCTCGTAGTTGAACGATGCCTGCAGGAAGCAGGAGCGCCAAGCCATCTTGTTGAGGGTCTTCTGGTCGAGCTGCGGAGCAGGAGTGAGATCCTCGTAGTGCTCCGGGATCACATACTCATTAGATGCCATCTTCGAAGTCACCTCCGTCAGAAACAGCTGCACCCTTCAGCTCGGTCTGCTGCTGGAAGTCCCAGAAAGCGATGCCGAAGCCGATGAGAGCGAGGATGAGCAGAGCAGGGGTTGCCAGCGAATCGTTGGCAACGGTGATGAGCGCGAGGCCAAAGCCCATGAGGAAGAAGCCCCACATATCGCGGTTCATCATAACCTTGAGCAGGACGCGAAGCCGACGAAGCGCATCATGCCGCCTGCAGCGGACAGACCGGTCTGCAGCCAAGTCGGGATGGCAGAAGCGATGGTCTGACCGATGGTAGCGCCAGCGATGAAGAACAGGGTGACGACGACAGCGAAGATCAGGCCGAGCAGAGCATGGCGAAGTAGTTCAGGCGCTCGATGCCCTTGGTGTCCGCGTTGTGAGCCATGTTATCGGCCGTGGACATAAGCGGGGACATAAGCGTGAAGACCAGGGTAACGCCAAGCTGGCCAAGCAGAGCGAACGGAATGGCGAGGCCGACTGCAGCGTTGGGCTCGAGGCCCGTGGCGATAGCGAGAATGGCTGCCATGATGCCGCCGATGACGGCGTTAGGCGGCTGAGCGCCTCCGATCGGCATGTTGCCGATCGTCATGAGCTGATAGGTACCACCCACGAGAAGACCGGTGTTGAGGTCGCCAAGGATAAGACCGATGACGCGCCGGTGACGATGGGCTGATAGAGAGACTCGAGGAAGTCAAACTGGTCGATTGCCGCGATGAACGTGACGACGAAGACCAGAGCGATCTGGATGATCGAGTATTCCATCTTGCTCCTCCTTTCAAAATGTATGTACGCACTTTGGATTTCACGTACAGAACGTCAGGGTTTCACTCCTGACAACGTGGATCACGAGGATTACGAGAAGAGCTTGCTCGTGTCCTCAACAGGCGTGCTCGGAACGCGCCTGATCTCCAACTCCACCCCCAATTCCTGCAGCTCTTTAAACGCAGCGACATCCTCGTCGTTAACTGCGACGGAGGTGGCGACTTGGCGCTTTCCTTCCGACATGTGCATGTTGCCGATGTTTACCTTCTTTATAGGCACACCGCCCTTGACGAGCGTAAGCACGTCTTCCGGTGTTTCGGCCACGATGAAGATCTTCTGGCGCGGGCTCGCCTTGCCAATGACGTCGATGGTCTTCTGCAGAGAGAAGAAACGCGTAGCGACGCCGGCGGGAGCGGCCATCTTCATGAGGTTCTGGCGCATGGTGTTGGACGCCACGTCGTCGTTGGCGACGAGGATGAGGTTGGAGCCAGAGTGGAGTTCCACTGGGTGGCAACCTGACCATGAACCAGTCGGTTATCGATGCGGGTAAGAAGAATGTTGGGTTCTGCCATGTTGATCAGCTTCCTTTCGTTATTTGCTGACGACAGTTACTTGATCTCCTGAATCGCGTAACGCGAAACATCTACGACGGCTCCGGATCGGACTTTGATCTGGACCTTCTCGCCTTCGATGCCTTTGACGGTTCCGTAGATACCGCCGGCGAAAAGAACCTCTTGACCCGGCTTGAGCTCGGTGTGCAGCTCCTTGAAGTACTTCTGCTTCTTCTTCATGTTGATTTGCGACCAGATGGTGTAAATCAAGCCCATGATGACAAGCAGGCCTAAAAGGGCGACCGAGGAGCTCAGGACGTTGGCTCCGAAATCGGCCATTAGATGCCGTCCTCGTCGCCGAAGATATCCTCTTCGTCGGAGCCGGCAACGGATGCGACCGTCTGGGCGGTGATGCCCGTCTGGCCAACGGTCACGGCCTGCTCGCCAAGCTCGGCGAGCGTGGCGTTGCCGCGGAGGAACAGAAGCTCAATAACCATGGGAAGGTTGGTGCCGGTCAGAACCTCGACGTTGTCGACATCCTGGGCAATCATCATCGCCTGGTTGAACGGGGTGCCACCAAGCAGGTCGGTAAAGACGAGCACGCCATCGCACTCCTCGCGCATGGCGGTAATAGCGGCGCGGAGATCCTCACCGTAGGAAGCAGCCTGGTCGCCCTCAAAAGGAACGACGGTAAAAGCGGGCTGGTCGCCAGCAACCATAGCGATAGCGCTTGCGAGGCCGGGTGCGAACTGTCCATGACCGGTAAGAATAAAGCCAACCATTCAAATTTCCCTTCCGAAGGTGTGTACGATCTGAGTCCGATGATTTTCGGAAGCCAGCGGGCGCTCGCCCTTAAAGCTTCTTAGAAAGCGTACTTTGAAGACCAGTGGTTTCTAAACTGGTAGTAACCACGTGACGTGTTGTTGTCACTATATCACCCCAGAAGAGGTCGCTTTCGTTGATTCATACGGTAAAACGTTTTTGCACCGCTCACGGTGATAAATCGACCGTTTACCGGTCGTTAACACTTCTACCTGCGGTTTTGAAACCGTTCCGAAATGCTTTGGCAAAAGATCGGATCTTTTCCTGTGTCTAAACAACGCAGGGCGGCTAAAAATAGCGTGTAGAAAAATTGCAGGTCATTGTGAAGATATGTGAATTGGTCTTTTTGACTTAATACCAGTTAGAACCAGTTTTGAGATTATCGGTGAACGGTAGTTTTCGACCGTTCACCGGTTACTTGCAATCGTTTGCAGTCGTTTTCCCAGATGAATTAGGGAAACACAATGGAGCGCTTGCGCGGGCGCGAGGCCTACTCCAGTGGTTTCGGCAGCAAAAAGCCCGCTAGAACGTTGTCCGTTCTAGCGGGCTAAATCAGGCAGATCGGCTAGCGCACAGTAGTGCAGGCAAACCTTACGCAAACAGGCCGTAGATGCTGATGTTGGCCTTGGCATACAGGCCGTTAGCATACTCGGTCCACTTGGAGCTGGCGCTCGAAGCCTGCGAAGAGTACTGCTGGTAGGCGGTGTAATAGGCGGTCATGGCCTGCTTGTAGGTAGCGCTATCAGCCGTAAAGGCATCGTCAGCGAAGGCCTTAGCGTAGGTGCTATCGGCGTCCTTCCAGGTGCCCTTTTCGCTATCCCACTCGTCGCCGGCAAGTTTGATGATGTAATCGGCGTAGTCCTTGCTCGCGGTCTCCTCGTTGCCGTCAGCAGGCTCGGTCGGGGCGGTCGGCATGCTTGCGGAGCTATCGCCCACCTTCTTCTTGTAGAGCTTCTGCAGCGTCGCGGACTGACGGACGATCTGCTTGGCCTGGTCCTTGGACACGCCATACTGCGTGGCCATGGTCTTGTAGTCCGAAGTGCCGATGGATTCCTCGGCGTACTGCTTCATCTCCTTAGAGGAGACGGTAATGCCTCGTCCTCGGCAGCGTCGAGCAGGATCTTGTTGCGCACGTAGGACAGGATGACGTCGGCAGAGGGAGCGGTGTAGTTGCCATCGCCATCCTTGACGGTGTCGAGGCTGTACTGGCTCTCAATGGCCTCGCGCGCGGTGATGTCGCTCTTCTTGCCGTTGTAGCTGTAGCTTGCCACGGTCGAATCGAGCTGGTCCTCGGTCAGGGTCGACGAGCCGACACCCTTGCCGCCAAAACCACCATTGCCAATAAAGAAGCCAATCACGGCAGCAATCACGACTGCAACCACAAAGGCGGCAATCATCGTCTTCTTGTGCTTGGATGCGCGGTCGTCTTCGTCGGAACCCAGGATATCGTCGTCCTCGTCCTGCTCCTCGGGCATGAGGTTCTCGTCGGCGGCGTCCGCGGCGATCTTTGCCTCCAGGCGAGCGTCCTCCTCCTCGGCCGTCGTACCGGCGGCAATATGTTCGGCAGACGTACCGGCGACCAGATCGATCTTCTCCTCCTCATCACCATCGGGGCCTTCGCCGCGCTCGATGATCTGGATGCCGTCGATCTCGTCCTTCTCGTCCTTCTTTTGAATCAGACCCATATCAGTTACTCCTTGTTAGGAAACATAGTCCGCAATAGAATACGCCCGACAAAGCGCCGGGCGTATTGATTCTCAGGTTATACGCAAACACTTAAGTACTATTTAGGCGTTTGCAGTCTGCATGCCTTAGGCCAGGTGCGCGATAACGGCATCGGCAAAGGCCTGCGTGCCCACAGCGCCCTCAACGGAGCCGGTCTGGGCACGACGAACGTCGCCGGTAACCTGCTCACCCTCGTCGAGCGTGGCAGAAACGGCGGCGCGAATGCGATTGGCCGCGTCGTTCTCGCCCAGGTGATCGAGCATCATAGCCGCGGACAGAATCTCGGCCGTGGGGTTAGCGATATCCTGGCCAGCGATATCGGGCGCGGAGCCGTGCGTCGCCTCGAAGATGGCGCAGTCGGCACCGATGTTGGAACCCGGAGCCATACCCAGTCCACCTACCAGACCGGCGCACAGGTCGCTCACAATGTCACCGTACAGGTTGGGCAGCACCAGGACATCGAAGTCGTTGGGGTTCTGGACCAGGCCCATGCAGGTGGCGTCGACAATCTTGTCGTTGAACTCGATATCGGGATAGTTGGCGGCCACCTCGCGCGCAACGCGCAGGAACAGGCCATCGGTCGCCTTCATGATGTTGGCCTTATGCACGGCCGTCACCTTTTTGCGGCCGCAGCGGCGGGCATACTCAAAGGCATACTCCACAATGCGGTGGCTCTTGACGATAGAGATCGGCTTGATCGAGATCGCGGAATCGGTGGCAAAGGTCTTCTGACCCGAACGCTCGACGAGCTGCGAGAGCTCCTCGACCTCGGCAGCGCCTCATCGAACTCGATCCCGGCGTAGAGGTCCTCGGTGTTCTCGCGCACGATGACCAGGTCGACGTCGCGGAAGCGCGAGCCGTCGCCCGGCTGCGACAGGCAGGGGCGCACACAGGCATACAGGTCGAAGTGCTTGCGCAGGGCGACGTTAACGCTGCGGAAACCCGTGCCGACCGGCGTGGTGATGGGACCCTTGATGGCAACCTTGGTCTCGGCGACCGCATCGAGCACGTGCTGGGGCAGCGGCGTGCCAAACTCGTCCATGACGCCGGCACCGGCCTCCTGGACATTCCAATTGATCTGGACACCGGTGGCTCGACCACGCGGCGCATGGCCTGCGTAATCTCGGGACCGATACCGTCACCGGGAATCAGGACTACATCGTGCGCCATAATCTGTTACTCCTCGTCTTCGGCGTCGTCAGATTTTTTAACGCTAGCACGCTTCTTCTTTTTGGAGAGATCAAGGTCAAAGCGTTTAACAAGCATTTCGCAAATCTCGCTCGAACGGGCCTTGAGATAGCTGCCCTTGCCGTTCTCGGCATCGAACTTAAGGCGCAGCGCAAGCTTCTCGGCGACCTCGGCGTCGATCTCGCCCTGGCCAAACTCGTACAGGCAACCGAGCATGTCGCGATACTCGAGATCACCGTGGTAGCACTGGATGGCCTCGTCCAGGATCGGCCAAGCCTCGCGCGAACGCTCGACACTCGTGGCGCCCCACACGCACAGCAGGCGGAAGGCAGCATAGCGCAGCGTGGAGGAGATCTCGTCGAACAGTGCGGTCTCGGCACCCTCAAAGGCATCGCCCAGCTGCTCGGGGCAGGTGGTGGCGAGCGCCGCCAGGGCATCGAGAGCCTCCCAGCGGGTCTGAGCCTCGGGGCGGTCGAGCGCCTCGATCAGCGCGGGCACGCAGGGCACGACGCGCTGCGG
>ENA-OPZM01000086-OPZM01000086.1-human-gut-metagenome-genome-assembly--contig:-NODE-86-length-37068-cov-2.979779_pt1 | contig 37068 bp, 42 predicted proteins | sample MGYA00242478_ERZ504493 | MGnify/ENA primary metagenome ERZ504493 (study PRJEB26092, sample SAMD00036227) | human gut metagenome | host: Homo sapiens | study: EMG produced TPA metagenomics assembly of... | reverse complement strand
TTAAAAGATCGTGCAGATGGATGTGAAGAGCTGAAAGCACAGCTGGGAAATAAGAAAAATGCAAATCGCGATGCTTGTGCGGCGATTGCCTGCAAAGAGTGGCTGGATGTCAGAGCTTTTGGTCAGGTTTTTGCGTTTAAGGGAATTCCTGTATCATTTGGAGTAAGAGGCCCCGTTTCCATTCATCAGGCGATCAGTCTTTCGCCAATTGATATCATCAGCATGCAGATTACTAAGAGTGTGAACAGCGAATCCGGAAAAGAAAGCAAGGCCTCAGATACCATGGGGACGAAGCATAGAGTAGGTTTTGCAGTATATAAAGTAATGGGAAGTGTAAATGTTCAGCTTGCTGAAAAAACAGGATTCAGTCAGGAAGATGCGGAATTACTGAAAGAGGCATTGAAAACCTTATTTGAAAACGATGCTTCTTCTGCAAGACCAGAGGGAAGTATGGAAGTCTGCAAAATGTACTGGTGGCAGCACGATGAAAAAACGCCGGCTGTTTCCAGTGGAAAAATCCAGAGAGGCTTTGATATTAAATGTAAAGAGGAACATCCAAGAGAATTTAAAGATTACAAAATTTCATGGCATGTAGACGGATGTAAAGAACCGGAGGAGTTTGATTTTGTATAAGGAAGAAGATTTTCTTCAGTTATCCGGAATCCAGCATTTTGCATTCTGCCGAAGACAGTGGGCATTGGCTTACATAGAGTTGCAGTGGCAGGAAAATGTCAGAACAGTAGAAGGGAAAATTCTTCATGAAAACGCACATGATGTAAGTATGAAAGAAAAAAGAGGAGATCTTTTGATCGTACGTGCAATGCCGATTCACTCCTGGGAAATGGGAGTGAGCGGCGAATGTGATGTAGTGGAATTTCATAAAGTAAAAGATGGAATTCAACTGGCAGGGAAAGAAGGGCTTTATAAGGCTGTTCCGGTAGAATATAAAAGAGGCAGGCCGAAAACAGATGATTCGGATATTCTTCAGATAGCGGCACAGGCAATGTGTCTGGAAGAAATGTTATGCTGCGATATATCTTATGGCTATATCTTTTATGGAGAAACCAGGCATCGCATGAAAGTAGAATTTACAGACGAAGTACGGGAAAAGGTTCGGAAGATATTTTCGGAGATGCATAAATATTATGAGCAGCGCTACACACCGAAGGTAAAAACAAGTAAAAAGTGTAATGCCTGTTCATTGAAGGATATTTGTATTCCTGCTTTGAATAAAAAGAAGTCTGTTTCCGGATATATCGACAGTATAATTGCAGTAGAGGAAAAAGAATGAAAAGGCTTTTGAATACATTGTATGTAACAACTGGGAATAAGTATCTGTCTTTGGATGGAGAAAATGTAGTTGTTTTGGAAGAACAGAAAGAAATCGGCAGAGTTCCTTTGCATAATCTTCAGGCAATCATTACATTTGGCTACACGGGGGCCAGTCCAGCACTTATGGGAGCATGTGCGCAGAGAAATATAGATCTTTCTTTTATGTCCGGAAATGGAAGATTTCTGGCCAGAGTTACTGGTGAGGTAAAGGGAAATGTAACATTGAGAAAGCAGCAATATCGAATCAGTGACAACAGGGAAGAAAGTATACATATAGCCAGAAATTTTATTCTCGGAAAAGTGTATAATTCCAGGTGGGTTTTGGAAAGAGCTACAAGAGACTATACAATGCGTCTGGATGTAGAAAATATAAAAAAGAAATCTCTGTTTCTTGCACAGAACATGGGGAAAATAAGAGGATGTGAAAGAGAAGAAGAATTATTAGGGCTAGAAGGAGAAGCTGCTTCTGTATATTTCTCTGTGTTTGATGAACTGATATTACAGCAAAAGGAATTTTTTTACTTTCATGGAAGAAATAAGAGACCGCCTTTGGATAACGTTAATGCCATGCTGTCGTTTGGATATTCTTTGCTGGCAGGAATGTGCGGATCTGCGCTGGAAGCAGTGGGCCTTGATCCGTATGTTGGATTTTTTCATACAGACAGACCAGGACGTATGTCGTTGGCCCTGGATCTGATGGAAGAATTCAGAAGTGTTATGGTAGATCGTTTTGTTTTGACATTGATCAATAAAAAAATTATGAAGGAAAAATATTTCATAAAAAAGGAAAATGAAGCGGTCGTTATGACAGATGAAGGTCGAAAAGCCTTTTTGTCAGCTTGGCAGTCCAAAAAACAGGAAACTATTAAACATCCATTTCTGGATGAAAAGATAGAATGGGGAATGGCTCCGTATGTTCAAAGTATGTTGCTGGCGAGATATCTAAGAGGAGATTTGGATGAATATCCGCCATTTTTCTGGAAGTAGGTGAGATAATGCTGGTTTTGATAACATATGATGTGAATACACAAACGGCAGCAGGAAGAAAACGTCTGCGTAAAGTTGCGAAAGAGTGTACCAATTATGGACAGAGAGTACAGAATTCAGTATTTGAGTGCCAGATGGATGCGACAAAATGCAGACAGGTGAAGAATATTCTGGAGAATATTATAGATAAAGACGTGGACAGCCTGAGATTTTATTATCTGGGTGAAAAGTACAAAAATAAAGTAGAACACATTGGTGCAAAGCCTGGATTTGATGTTACAGATACTTTAATATTATAGTGCGAAAGGTAAGCTTACAGAAATACTTCAGGACATTCGCACCAGAAAATGTGTGTATTTTACCAGAAAAAAATTTACAATATAATAATTTGAATAAAAAAACAAGATTGCTATGTGCAATAAGGGTAAAAAACAATTTTAGATAAATGTATTTTTGTCTAAAATTGCTGTCAGCCTCTTCGTGAGGCTGTGAGTTGAAATATGATTCGACCGTAGGTAAATGGGAATGGGTTCTTGTCAGCCTCTTCGTGAGGCTGTGAGTTGAAATATCTTTTTCGTAGTACAGTCCCTTGAACTTTCCGTCAGCCTCTTCGTGAGGCTGTGAGTTGAAATAAATTCACCGAGAAGCTGTTGTTGCTGTCATCATGTCAGCCTCTTCGTGAGGCTGTGAGTTGAAATATCTCTATCAAAGAAAATATTGACACGTCCACGCGTCAGCCTCTTCGTGAGGCTGTGAGTTGAAATAATGTTATCGTCAGAGAATCGGTATCCTTTGACGTCAGCCTCTTCGTGAGGCTGTGAGTTGAAATCTTTTCATATTTCCACAAAAACGGAGTGACATCTTGTCAGCCTCTTCGTGAGGCTGTGAGTTGAAATGCTGCAGACGTAGGTTGTCTTGGCGTGGATCGCGTCAGTCTCTTCGTGAGGCTGTAAGTTGAAATACGAACAATCTTACGGCTATAAATTCCGAATAACTGGGAATTGCAGGGAGAACTTCGCCTGGAAGAACAGTGTGAATGGTATCGTGCAATGTTTGAGGCCTGTAAGAAACGACCATGGCTTCGTGGCTTTGCTTTATGGGAGTGGGCACCAAAGCTGCCTTCTGCTTCCGAGGCATGGAAGGACGACAGCTATGAAATATGTGAGAAACCGGTGCAGGAGATAATAAAGAGATTCTATGAGCATGAGGCAGGAACCTCATTAATGTAATATTTGTAAAGGAAAAAGAACAGTCTGTTTTGATGGATTAATTTCTGTTATGACAGACTGTTTTTTCTATGCCATTATCAATAGTTGATTTGCGGAAAAACATCGAAATATATGTGTCGTGAGGAGAAGTTTATGCTGTATATAATACTATTAGCTGAGCTATATGGACATATGTCAAAAATGTTATTGACATATGCCCTTTATAGAACTATTATATAAGAAAAGCAAGAAAGGAGCAGTTTATGCCGAGACCAGTAAAATGCAGAAAAGTTTGCCATTTCCCCAATGTTTTAGAATTCTTTCCGGCAGATGATACTGAGAAAAAAACACCTATTATTCTGACGGTAGATGAGTATGAAACCATCCGTCTTTTGGACAAGAAAGGTTATAGTCAGGAGCAGTGCGCAGCATCTATGCAAGTCGCAAGAACAACCGTTCAACGAATTTATGAGATTGCTAGGAAGAAAATAGCAGATGCACTCATTGATGGATATCCGCTTAAAATTGAAGGTGGAGATTTCAAAATCTGTGATGGTCAGAGCAGTAACTGTGGGCTTGGAGGATGTTACAAGCAGGAAATTTACAAAAAATATGCAGTGGAAAAAGGAGAGGGTATCATGAGAATAGCAGTAACATATGAAAACGGACAGATTTTTCAGCACTTTGGACACACAGAGACATTTAAGATTTACGATGTAGAGGAAGGAAAAGTAGTACATTCAGAAGTAGTAGATACCAATGGAAGCGGACATGGCGCATTGGCAGGAGTTCTTAAAGCATTGAATGCAGATGTTTTGATCTGTGGCGGAATTGGAGGCGGCGCACAGACAGCGTTAGCGGCAGCCGGCATTAAGCTTTTCGGAGGAGTTTCCGGAGATGCGGATGAAGCAGTAGAAGCTTTTATCAATGAAACACTGGAGTATAATCCGGATGTGAAGTGTTCTCATCATGAGCACAGCCACGGGGAAGGACATACATGTGGCGAGCATGGATGTGGAAGCCATAGCTGTCATTAAGAAAAATAGCAAAAAATAATAATACAAAAGAATGTGTCAAGGTAATGGAGAAAGGCAACTGTTGACTTTTGCTTTTTAGCGTGCTAAAATCGAGAGTGTAGAAAAACAAAGACGTTTTGCAGTCATTATTGCAAAGCGTCTTTTTATTTTATCAGCAGTGATAAAGAGTGTGCGGTAAACAGATAATACAGAAAAGGAAGAATGCTCTATGAAAGAATTGTTATTTTTGCTTGTATTGTTTGTTTCTAATGTTATTCAGGCTATCACAGGGTTTGCCGGTACGGTATTGGCGATGCCGCCTTCCGTTTATTTGCTTGGGCTGGATCATGCAAAGGTGGTCCTGAATGTTATGGCCTGGCTGTCCGGACTGATGATCGCAGTGACCGGATATCGACATATAAACTGGAAAGAATTGCTTAAGATGTCTGCGGTCATGTTGGTTGGAATGTTTGCAGGGATACAGATCTGCCGGATCGTGAAATCTGAAAATATTCTTCTGACAATATATGGAATCATAATCGTCGTAGTTGCATTAAAGAATCTGTGCATCCATACAGAGAAAAAAACTTCCGGATTTCATTTTGTGGATAGTTCTGATCCTAGCAGGGATAATTCATGGTATGTTTGTATCAGGAGGGGCTTTACTTGTGATCTATGCAACACAGGTACTGAAAGAAAAAGAAGAATTTCGTGCGACAGTGGCCCCTGTATGGGTGGTGCTGAATTTTTTTCTGATGGTTACCCAGTTCAGGAGCGGCCTGGTTGGAACGGCAGATATTCGACTGATCTGTATCAGTATCCTGCCATTACTTATAGCTACATGGTTAGGTAAAAAGCTGGTATGTAAAGTATCTCAGAAGGTATTTCTGAATCTGACTTATATACTGCTTCTGATATCTGGAGTATCTTTGATCGTCTGATACAGTTGATCACAGGAAGCTGCGGTGGAGAAAGGTGTATAAATATGGCAGTAACATTGCGTGAGATCATAAAACAGGTACAGCATCTGGAGATGAAGCTGGTAGCAGGTGAGACAGGACTGGATCATGAAGTGTCATGGACTCATATGGTAGACAGCGACACGATTTCTGCATTTCTGCAGGGACAGGAACTTACCTTTACAACAGGGTTGGGACTGAATGAAAATCTGACTCTTCTTCGTCTGGTAAAGGAAGTATGGCGAAACAAAGCCAGTGGAATCGTGATCAATATAGGGCCTTATATCAGTGAGATCGGACAGGATGTTATTGATTTTGCAAATGAAAAGGGATTCCCGGTATTTGAAGTACCGTGAGGGTTCGAATGGCTGAAATCATGCGGATCATATGTTTTGCAATAACAAAAGAGCAGCAGAACGCAATTGAGGTTGCGACGGCACTGAACAATGCCTTTTTATGTCCGTCCCAGGAAGAACTGTATGTTTCGGCACTGATGAGAAAAGGGTATTTTACAGACAGTGCATATACGGTTGTGAATGTGTGTGTTCTGGAAGACAATGATCGTGTAACAGGAACAAGGCTAGAGCAGATTTTATCTAAACTGAGCAGTCATATCCGCTGCAATTATAATGGGATTTTGTGTTGTGCCCAGGAAAAGCAGATCCTTCTGGTTCTGTGTGATTATTCTGATGAAGCATGCAGAAAAACTACAGAGAGGATTTTTCAGATACTATGCAGGATGGTATGTCAGAAGGAACAGATTTTTGTAAGTGTAAGTAAGCAGATTTCCGGGATCAGGCAGATTTATAAGAGCTATCAGTTTGCGGAAAAAATGTCTGATCTATTATGTGTCTGTCAGGTTCCGGGCGAGCAAAGCACAGATGGCGGAAAGATTATTTTTTACAAAGATCTTGGGATTTACAGGGTACTGCTCACACTTACAGATAAGGAAGCAATAAAAGAATATCTGGCAGATACAGTAGCTCCATTGTATGAATATGATGAGATGAACCACTCAGATCTGGTCAGAGTACTTCAGTGCTACCTGGCTAACGACTGCAGTGTCAAAAGTGCGTCACAGGAATTGATCGTACATCGAAATACAATTAATTATAAGCTTGGAAAGGCCGCTGAGATACTTGGAAAAAATCTTTCTGATTTTGATGTGCGTTTTCAGCTGAGGCTGGGTTTCCTGTTATATCAGATGAATGAAATGTAAAAGGAAAATGCGGCAGCAGAATAATAACGATTGTGCTGCAGCACAAAAATAATTGGATAGATGTCTATTGCAGACAGCCAGTGTCGAGAGTAATATATGACTCAGATAAGACAAAGGCGTCTGGTTCACAAATGAATGTGGGCCGGGCGCTTTTCTTATTCTACAACAAATAATAAGTTTGTTTACCGCAAAAATGAACAATATTTAAAACTGAATTACAGATAAAGAGGAGGAAGTTATTATGAGTTTAACAGGAAAAGAAGTAGCACAGATGCACAAAGATTATGTGATGCAGTCATGGGCAAGATCAGGAGCAGATACTTTACCGGTAGAAAGAGCCGAGGGAATTTATTTTTACGATTATGATGGAAAAAAATATGCAGATATGGCTTCACTTCTGGTGTGTTCCAACCTCGGACATGAGCTTCCGGAGATCGTTGAAGCGATCAAGGAACAGGCTGATAAGATGTGCTTCATGGCACCGGCATATGCATCCGAGCCTAAGAGCATGCTGGCAAAAATGCTTGTAGAAGCAGCAGGAGCAGATACATACAAGAGAGTTTTCTTCACAAATGGTGGAGCAGAATCCAATGAGAATGCTATAAAAATGGCACGTATGGTAACCGGAAGAACCAAGATCTTTTCCTGCTACAGAAGCTATCATGGAGCTACACTTGGAGCATCCAATGCTTCTGGTGACTGGAGAAGATATGCAGCAGAGATCGGTGGTGCAAATGGGTTCGTACACTTTATGAACCCTCAGATGTATCGTGACGGATATACAAAAGGAGTTGATGATGCAGAGGTAACGAAAAAATATCTGGATGCGCTGGATCTGCAGCTCAGATATGAAGGCCCCGGAAATGTGGCAGCGATCCTGATGGAGTCTATAGTAGGTGCAAACGGTGTCATTCTTCCTCCAGATGGATATATGGAAGGTGTTCGTGCACTTTGTGACAAATATGGAATCCTTCTGATCTGTGATGAGGTTATGGCAGGATTTTACCGTACAGGAAAAATGTTTGCATTTATGAATTTCGACATGAAACCGGATATCATTACATTTGCAAAAGGTGTTACCTGTGGTTATGTACAGCTGGGCGGATGTATTGTAAGTAAAAAGGTTGCGGAGTATTTTGAGGAAAATGTTCTTCAGTGCGGACTTACTTACAGTGGACATACACTTGCATGTGCGGCTGGTGTAGCAGCAATGAAATATTATAAAGAACACGACATCGAGGGCCATGTAGCTGAGATGCACGAGATCGTTGCTCCGTTTATGGATGAGATGGTAAAGAAGCATAAATGTATTGGTGAAGCAAGATGTATCGGTTTGTTCGGTGCACTTGAAGTAGTCAAGAATAAAGAAACCAGAGAACCGATGCAGGAATACGGCGTACCCGGACCGGTAATGCCGTGGATATTTGCAGAATTAAAGAAACGTGGCTTTGCAACCTTCGGACGTGAGAACTTTATTGAAATCTGTCCGCCACTGATCATCACGAAAGAGGAGCTGGAAGAGTATCTCCCGATCCTTGATGAAGTGCTTACAATGGTCGATGAAAAATTTTGTGACTGATAAAGCAGGAGGTAGCCTATGAACTGGGATTATCTACAGCCGGTAAAAATTCATTTCGGCAAAGGCAGAGTAAAAGAAATCAAAGAAATAGCCAGAGAGCTTGGCTGCGAAAGAGGCCTTCTGGTGCAGGACCGTTTTTCTTTAAAAGCGGTTTTGCCGAAAAGGTCATAAAAGAGTCAGAAGGAATGATCGTTGCTTCTTTTGGAGATGTTTCTCCAAACCCGGACGTTGTAGAGGTAGATGCCTGTGCGGAAGTGATCCGGCAGAAAAATATCGGATTTGTGGTAGCACTGGGTGGAGGCAGTCCCATGGATTGTGCCAAAGCAGCTGCCAGTGTAGCTCTGACTTCGGATTCCATCCGTAAGTATCATGGAACCGGAGTAGCAATGCCGGAGAAAAATCTTCCACTGATCGCAGTTCCTACGACTGCAGGAACAGGAAGTGAAGTGACCTGTGTATCAGTTCTTTCGGATCATGCAAATGGAAAAAAAGCGCCGATCGTATCAGAGGGATTTTATCCGGCAGCAGCTATCATTGATCCGGAACTTACTTATACAATGCCACCGCAGGTTACGGCAGGAACAGGAATTGATGTTCTTTCCCATGCGATCGAAGGCTATTGGAGCAAAGGTCATCAGCCGATCTGTGATGTACTTGCGATGCATGCAGCAGAACTGGTATTTAAATATGTTTACAGAGCATACAGGAAACCCGATGATGAGGAAGCAAGGGAGAAAATGTGCGAAGCATCTTTGATCGCAGGATTGGCGTTTACTTTACCGAAAACTACTTCGTCCCATGCGTGTTCATTTCCATTGACCAATATTTATCACATCCCGCATGGCGAGGCGTGTGGCCTGACCCTGGATTATTTTATAAGAATCAATGCAAAAGGCGAAGGTGGTGAACGTGTAGAGGAATTTGCCAGAAGGATTGGATTCAAAGATGCAGAAGAGATGGCGGATGCAGTTCTTGAATTAAAGAAAAAAATGGGATTGCGGTGTGATCTGAAGGATCTGGAGCTTGATGATGATCAGATTGCGGATCTGGTTCGCATCAGCAGACACCCGAACCTTTATAACAATCCGGTAGAGATCACAGACGAGATGCTGGATGAGATGTATCGATATCTGGCCGGAAAGTGAAAGATTTTGATTGAATATTGAAAAAAATAATGATAATATAGAGAGAGACGATGGAGTCGGATACTTTGGTATCTGGGCTCTTTTTGTATTTATGGATGGGAGATGAAGGATTATGAAACTGATCACAGCAATCGTAAGACCTGAGAAAGTGATGGACGTCATCAAAGCACTGGAGCAGGAAGGATATTTTGCTTTTTCAAAATGGGCAATTTCAGGAAGAGGTAAGGAAAAAGGAATTCAGGTAGGGGATGTCCTTTATCAGGAAATGGCAAAAAACATGCTGTATATTACTGTTGGGGACAAAGAAAAAGATGAGGTTGTAGATATTATCATTAACAGTGCAAAGAGTGGGCAATATGGACATTATGGTGATGGAAAAATTTTTGTTTCCGATATCAGTGAGGCATATACGATCAGTGAAGAAACCAGAGAAGATGATGATGAATGATGTGATTGATGAAGCAGGAGGATATATATGGGTGAAAGAAATAAAAGAACAAAATTAAAAAAATCCATGGGACCTGGTTCGATCTGGGCAGTTGCAGTCGGTTCCATCATTGGATGGGGATGTTTTATACAGGGTGGTCTCTGGACAGAACGTGCAGGTGGACCGCTCCCACTGTTTCTGGGATTTCTGGCAGGCGGTCTTTTAATGATCGTGGTAGGATACAGCTATTCTTATATGATCGCAAAATTCCCGGTAGCGGTGGTGAATTTGCCTATGCATATAAAGGCTTTGGAAGAACTGCTTCGTACATATGCGGATGGATGCTGTCGCTTGGATATCTGTCTATTGTAGCTTTGAATGCAACGGCACTTCCGGTATTGGCATCCTATATTTTTCCTGGAGTCTTTAACAGAGGTTACCTGTATACAATTGCAGGATATGATGTATATATGGGTGAAGTCGGATTATCCCTGTTCTTTATCATACTTTTCGGGATCATGAATTACAAAGGTGCAAAATCTGTAGGAAATCTTCAGCTTGCGATGGTCCTTATCATGTGTGCAGCGGTTGTTGTATCAGTCATTGGTGTGATCGCAACAGGACATTTTGATGCTTCAAACTTGCAGCCGGCATACGGAGCCGAAGGCAAGTCTCTTGGAAGCGGTTTTGTATCTATCCTGGCATTGGCTCCGTTCCTTTATGTAGGATTTGACTGTATTCCACAGGCGGCAGAAGAATATGATTTTCCACCACAGAAGTGCAAAATGCTGATCATTTCAGCATTGATCGTAGGTGCTTTGATCTATGGTGCAATGGCACTGGTGACAGATTGTGTTGTTCCCTGGCAGCAGGTTCTGACTATGACAGATGCGAATGGAATTCTTGTAAAATGGCATACAGGTGCAGTTCTTGATCTTGCAATGGGAAAAGTTGGTGTGTGCTTTGTGGCACTGGCAGTGTGCATGGGGATTTTTACCGGTATGAACGGATTCTTTATGACATCCAGCCGTCTTTTATTTGGTATGGCAAGAGCAAAAATGCTTCCGTCAGCTTTTGAAAAGGTTCATCCGGAGCATAAAACTCCGTCCATATGTGTTGGGTTTACCATGATCATCTGCTGTATCTGCCCATTTTTCGGCAGAGAAGTGATCGGCTGGGTTGTAGATATGTGTTCCGTAGGTACTGCGTTCGGATATTTCTTTACCTGTGCAGGTGCTTATATTCTTCTGAAAAAATATGGCGATGATACAGATACAAATAAAATCCATCCGGCAGTAGCAATGGGCGGCTGCGTGATCTCTGTTGTAATATTGCTGCTCCTGATCGTTCCCGGTTCTCCAGCATTCATGGCTCCACAGTCCTTTGCAGCACTGATCGTGTGGGTGTTGATGGGAGTTACCTTCTATTTTGTTTCAAAGAAAAATTTTGCGAAAGTCACTAAGAGGGAAATGGATTATCTGATTCTTGGAAATGTACAGGTAGTTCGAGGACTGAGAAAAGGAAAAGATCAGGGAAGAGTTGTACAGGGAAATATTGTGGCTGATCAGAGTAATAAATCTTAAAAGGTAATAAAACGGCTGCAGGCCTATAATACTTTCAGGGTAACAGAAAAACTTCCATTCAAAAAATGGGAGTTTTTCTGTTGCCGGAGTATCATATTTGCAAGGCGTGATTTATAAAGTATCTTGACAGAGGTACCGATCCTGTTATACTATTAAAACTGATAAAGGGGAGTAACCTACGTTTGGAAATCTGCGTTTGCAGTGTCGTCAGTACGGTGGAAACATCCGGCGCTGCAGGGAAATGGTGAGACTTTTATTGCATTTTTTGTTGTGCAATAAGGGTTTCTTTTTTTATATCCTTTTATCAAAAAAATCCTTTATTGCATAAAAAAAATTACAGTTGGTGAATATTTGCAAAAAAGGAGGCAAAGGTAATGAAAGAAATTTATCAGCAGACAGCAGAAGAAGTTCTCGAGCGTGTGGAAAGCAGGGAATCAGGGCTTACCGATGAACAGGTCAGACGGTCCAGAGAGAAGTGCGGATGGAATGAGCTTGCAGAAGGAAAGAAAAAAAGTATTTTGCAGATCTTTTTTGAACAGTATAAGGATTTTCTGGTGCTGATCCTGATCGCATCGGCAGTGATATCCGGTATGCTTGGAGATGTGGAAAGTGCAGCAGTTATCGTGATCGTTATTACGATCAATGCGATTTTGGGAACCGTGCAGACCGTAAAGGCTGAGCAGTCTCTGCAGAGTTTAAAGAAGCTTGCCGGTCCGGAGGCAAAAGTATTGCGTGATGGTGTGGCGGTACAGCTTCCGGCAAGAGAACTGGTTGTAGGAGATGTGATCCTTCTTGAAGCAGGTGATATGATCCCTGCGGATGGAAGATTGATTGAAAATGCAAGTCTTAAGGTCGATGAAAGTGCTCTTACCGGAGAAAGTCTTGCGGTTGAAAAGAGTATGGACATTATTTTGGAGGAAGCACCGCTTGGTGATCGGACAAATATGCTGTTTTCCGGAAGCTTTGTCACATATGGGCGTGGCAGAGCGGTTGTAACGAATGTAGGAATGCAGACAGAGGTTGGAAAGATTGCGGGACTTCTGAAATCGACTTCGGAAAAACAGACGCCACTTCAGGCGAATTTGGATGATTTTGGAAAGAAGCTTTCCATTCTGATTCTGATATTTTGCGGAATTCTGTTTGCGATCAGTGTATTCCGCGGTGAGAAGATCAGCAGTGCATTTATGTTTGCAGTAGCACTTGCAGTCGCAGCGATTCCGGAAGCTTTAAGCTCCATCGTGACGATCGTCCTTTCTTTCGGAACACAGAAGATGGCAAAGGAGCACGCGATCATTCGTAAGCTCCAGGCTGTGGAAGGTCTTGGAAGCGTTTCTGTTATCTGCTCGGATAAGACCGGAACACTCACACAGAACAAAATGACAGTAGAAGATTATTATATTGATGGAAAAAGAATCACAGCAGATGCAATTGATGTAGCAGATCCGGCGCAGAGATGTCTTTTGGACTACAGCATTTTATGTAATGATTCAACAAATGAAAATGGAGTGGAGATCGGAGATCCGACGGAAACGGCATTGATCAATCTGGGCAGCCGGTACGGAATTGAGGCTGCAGGTGTAAGAAAGCTTTATCAAAGAGAAGGAGAGCTTCCCTTTGACAGTGACCGTAAGATGATGTCAACGCTTCACAGAATTGATGGTGAGAACCGGATGATCGTAAAAGGTGCGGTTGACCGGCTTCTGGAGCTGACAGACAGAATTTGGACAAAGGACGGAGTTCGGGAAATCACAGAAGCAGATAAAGAAAAGATCCAGCGCCAGAATCAGGAATTTTCAATGGAAGGGTTACGGGTACTGGCATTTACCTATCGTGAAATTCCGGAGAAGCATGTATTGACGACAGAAGATGAGAACCATCTGGTATTTCTTGGTTTGATCGCTATGATGGATCCGCCGAGGGAAGAATCAAAGGCTGCAGTTGCAGAATGTATAAAAGCGGGGATCCGGCCGGTCATGATCACGGGAGATCATAAGATCACAGCAGCGGCAATCGCAAAAAGGATCGGGATCCTACATGATCTGTCAGAGGCCTGCGAAGGTGCTGATATTGAAAATATGAGTGATGAGCAGCTGAAGGAGTTTGTCCCGAATATTTCTGTGTATGCAAGAGTGTCACCGGAGCACAAGATCCGTATTGTCCGTGCATGGCAGGAGAAGGGGATGATCGTGGCAATGACCGGAGACGGTGTGAATGATGCTCCGGCATTGAAGCAGGCAGATATTGGTGTTGCAATGGGAGTGACCGGAACCGAGGTCGCAAAGGATGCCGCAGCAATGGTGCTTACAGATGATAATTTTGCAACAATTGTAAAAGCAGTGGAAAACGGACGAAATTTATATCAGAATATCAAGTATGCGATCCAGTTTCTTCTGTCAGGAAACTTTGGTGCGATCCTGGCAGTTCTTTGTGCATCCCTTGCAGGACTTCCGGTTCCTTTTGCACCGGTACATCTGCTGTTTATCAATCTTTTGACAGACAGCCTTCCGGCGATCGCATTAGGCGTGGAGCCGCACAGCAGTGAGGTGATGAATGAGAAACCAAGATCAGCAGACGAGTCAATACTGACAAAGGATTTTCTTGGTAAAATCGGTCTGGAAGGCCTGGTGATCGGTATGATGACGATGATCGGATTTTTGACAGGATATCATCAGAATGGTGCACTGCTTGGCAGTACTTATGCCTTCGGAACACTTTGTCTGGCACGTCTGTTCCATGGATTCAACTGCAAATCGGATCATCCGGTTATTTTTACAAAACGTTTCTTTAATAATAAATGGCTTCAGGGAGCATTTGCACTTGGGGCAGTACTCATTACCGTTGTACTGACGGTTCCGGGATTTCATCTCCTGTTTAAAGTAGAGACGCTGGATCTGATGCAGCTTGGCTGTGTATATTTGTATGCGTTTGCAAGTCTTCCAATCATTCAGCTGCTTAAATGGATACGTATGAAATTGAAAAAAAGAGAGGAAAAATAGTGGATTTAAGCAAAATATCTATAAAAAAAATCAGGGAGCTTATTGTGTTTACGGCACTTCTTGTAGTTGCCCTATGGAAATTCGATGTGGTGCTCAGCGTGCTAAAAGCAATATGGGGGATTATATTTCCGTTTGTGCTTGGCGGGGCGATCGCTTTTATAACAAATGTGCCAATGAGCTTTTTGGAAAAGAAAATTTTTCGGAAGAGTAAAAAAAGAAAATAAGACAGTTGGAAAACTGGCAAGACCGATAAGTCTGCTCCTTACGATCATATTGGCGGTTGGTGTAATCGTACTGGTAATGTTCGGGGTGATTCCGCAGCTTACGCGGACAATGGGAACTCTGATGATGAGTATCGCTGATTTCATTCCGCAGATGCAAGGCTGGATTCGGGAATTTTCCCATAATAACCAGGAAATCATGAAGCTGGTAAATCAGGTGCAGTTTAATCCGGATCAGGCGATCAAGTGGGGAATAAGTCTTCTTGGAATGTGCAGGAATATGATGAATACCACAATGTCAGCAGTGGGTTCCATAGTCAGTGGATTGGCAACCTTTTTTATTGCATTTTCATTTGCCTGCTATGTTCTTTTTCAGAAGGAGAAGCTGCACGTGCAGATCCGAAAAGTATTTTTTGCCTTTCTTCCAAAGAAAAAGGCAGATGCTTTTCTTAAAATTTGTTCTCTGACTTATCGGACATTTGCGAATTTTCTTGCAGGTCAGTGTCTGGAAGCTGTGATCCTCGGATGCATGTTTGTGGTGATACTGAGTATTTTGAGGATGCCATATGCACTTTTGATCGGAGTTTTGATTGCGTTTACTGCATTGATTCCGATTTTCGGGGCCTTTATCGGATGTGCAGTGGGAAGCTTTTTGATCTTTATGGTAAATCCGAAACAGGCAATTTTATTTATTATAGTATTTCTGGTGCTGCAGCAGATTGAGGGAAATCTGATCTATCCTCATGTTGTGGGTGAATCTGTAGGGCTTCCGTCAATCTGGGTTCTTGCAGCAGTTACGATCGGCGGAAACCTTATGGGAATTGTAGGTATGCTTGTTTTCATTCCACTGCTTTCCGTGTTCTATACTATTTTTCGGGAATTCGTATATCTGCGCCTGAAAAAAAAGCATATCAAACAGGTAACAAAGACAGAAATAGAGGAATATACGGCGGAGGAAATTGCTGCTATAGAAGAAACGTCAGGAAAAGAACAGAGACCTTCAAAAGTTCAAAAAAAATGTTGACAAGAGATGGCAAGGCAAAAGAAAAGTAAATTGTTCGAAAAATAGAGTTAAAAACAAAAAAATCATATTTTTTGAATAGAATATCAAATGTTCATATCCATCCCAAAATGCTAAACTATCACACGGTAAAGAAATGTGTACAAAGAAAAGGCATAAAAGAGGAGATAGAGGAATGGATAATAACAATAAAAGCAGTGTGGTTTACCAGGGTAAGATTCCTGGAAGAGTAAAGTACTCGTTTGCTTTTGGAGCATTGGGTAAGGATTTGATCTATGGAATGATAGCAACTTTTTCCATGATCTATTTTACAGATATCATTAAAGTAGCGCCGGCGTTTATCGGAACCATGTTTTTCGTGGCAAAGATCTGGGATGCGTTTAATGATCTTTTCATGGGAATGGTTGTTGATAATACAAGAAGCCGTTTTGGCAAATTTGTACCGTGGCTGGTGATCGGAACGTTGATCAACGCATTTGTATTTGTAATTGTATTTACAGATTTTCATTTATCAGGCGTAAGCTTTGTGTTTTTGCATCTGTTATTTATGTATTATGGGGAATGACCTATACAATTATGGACATTCCATACTGGTCAGTAATCCCGAATCTTACATCTGATCCACAGGAGCGTGAAAAAGTATCCGTACTGCCAAGAATTTTTGCAAGTATCGGACAGTCACTGATCATTGCCGGATTTGGAGTACAGATCATCAAAGGTCTTGGCGGTGATTATACAGGATATCATAGATTTGCTTTGATCATTGCAGCAACATTTATTTTTACAATGGCTGTATGTGTACTGAATCTGCCAAAGATCCAGCATGATGTTGAGAAAAAAGAAAAAATGAAATTTAAAGACATCTTCACAGTCATCAGAAAAAATGACCAGTTAAGATGGGCAGTATTGCTGATTCTTTTATATAATGTGGCAATTCAGGCAATCATGGGAGTTGCGACCTATTACTTCAGTTATGTATGCAACAATGCCGGAATGTTATCTGCATTTATGATCAGTGCATCTGTTGCAGAGGTTGTAGGACTTCTGATCTTCCCGAAGGTAACAAAGATCTTGTCCAGAAAGCAGGCGTTTTTGTTTGCGTGTGTGTTGCCACCGATCGGATTGATTCTTCTTCTGGTGGTAGGAATTGTGTGTCCGAATAATATTGTTTTGACAGCGATTGCTGGTATTATTGTTAAGACAGGAACTGGTCTGGAGCTTGGATGTGCAACGGTATTCCTTGCGGATGTTGTGGATTATGGAGAATATGTTCTCGGAAACAGAAACGAGGGTGTTGTATTCTCTCTGCAGACCCTGATCGTAAAATTGACAGCAGCATTTACAGCGCTGGCTATTGGATTTGTACTGGAGCTTACAGGATATGTTCCGAACACAGTGCAGTCACTTGCAACACAGAATTCTATTCGTGTCTGATGTGTGTAGTGCCGACTATCGGAGTTATTCTTGCATATGTTGTATTTAAGAGCAAATATAAATTAGATGATAAATTTATGAAAAAAGTCGTTGCGAAACTGAACGGCTCAGAAGAGAAATAAGAGCAGTCCCCTGTTTTAATTGTGAAAACAATAAACAGGGGATTTTTTGTATTTTATGTATATTGATAATATGCTATCATAAAATACAGTAAACATCAGGGAGTATGGAGTGTGAGAGTATTTAGTATTATTTGGCAGATGATGAACCGAATATCCTATATGGAATGCAGAAGGGAATAGACTGGGAGAGCCTTGGATTCTCTGTAGTTGGAACAGCACAGAATGGAAAAGAAGTGCTTGATATGATGGATGAATTTCATCCGGATTTAGTGATCAGTGACATAAAAATGCCTTTCATGGATGGTCTGGAGCTGGCAAAGAATATCCATGAAAATTATATGAATACAAAGGTGATCCTGTTTTCCGGATGGGATGATTTTACATACGCACGTCTGGCTATCAGTTATGGAGTTTCGGAATATGTGATGAAACCCATTGATTACGAGGAGATGCAACGTCTGCTCATAAAAATGTATCAGGAACTGGAGAAAGAATATAATGAAAAAATAAACCGTGTCCGGCTGGAGAATGCATATACACAGAGCTTGCCGTTATTGCGTCAGCAGTTTTTTTCCAGGCTTATGACAGAGGTTATGGAGGAGAAGGAATGCAGGCGGCAGATAAAAAATCTGAAGCTGGATCTTTCGGATCAGGTGTACTCAGTTATAGCAGTAAAAGTGGGAAAAGAAGGGAAAAAGGACATTCTCAGCGAACTGTCAATGAAGGAAACGTTGAAGGAAGCACTGGAAAAAATTGCACACGTTCATGAATTTGGTATGGGCGATAAAGAAGTATTTCTCCTTGGTGGCAGCAAGAGACATGAGATTGGGAAGATCACACGAAGTATCCAGGAAACAGCAGTTATGATCCAGCGTATTTTCGGAGCGAGGATTTCCTGCGGGATCAGCAACAGCGGAGAGAATCTGAAAGATATGCCGGCGTTGTATGCTCAGGCAGCAGAAGCATTGGATTATAATCTTGTTTTGCCGGAGGAGAGCTATACTTACTATAACGATATCATGCCGCATCAGGAGGAAGAGGACTGGAACTCTCAGGTGGAAATGATCGGAAAATCCATCACGTATTGTACGGAAGAAGAATTGAAAAAACAGGTCGGTGATCTGATCGCATGGCTGCATAAGGGTCACTATAATTTTGAATGAATATCAGATCGTTATTCTTGGAAATTTCTTTTTCTGTTTGCCAGATTTTATAAGAAATACCAGATTACATCAGACGCAGAATTTGCGGGATCCAAAAAGATGGCGGTGAAGATCCTTTCGTTGAGCACGGGGGAAGAATTAGATCATTGGCTTTTGAATTACTGCCTTCTGATACGATCACTGATCCAGAAAAACAGATCGACAACAATGTGGTTCTGGCAGAAAATGCAATGAAGATCGTGGAAAAAAAATTCCGGAATCCGGAGCTGAGTGTGGAGTCGATATGTGGAGAGTTACATGTTAGTACCTCCTATTTTTCGAAAATATTCAAGCAGGAAACAGGAGGTACATTCATTAATTATCTGATCAGTCGACGTATGGAAGAAGCAAAAAACTGCTTTTGCAGACTGATTATAAGAGTCAGACCATCGGAGCGATGGTAGGGTATCCGGAGCCAAATTATTTCAGCTACGTATTTAAAAAAAAACTGTGGAATCTCACCTGTAAAATACAGAAAATCTGCACAGTCAGATACATAGATCGGAAATAATATACAAGGAGCTGAAAATGAAAAATAAAAAGATAAGTATCCGTGTCATTTTTCCGGTGGTTATGTCTGCTTCCATTGCAGCCTGCATCATCAGCTGTATTCTTCTGTTTTCCTACTATTTTTCAACATATTTTCAGAAGGATGCCATAGAAAAAATAGGAAAGCAAAGGGATTTTCTGGCGCAGAGTCTGGAGACACAGATTGAAAATATCAATGTACTGATCAACAGGATCTACTATCAGAATATAAAGAAATATGATGTGGACAGTGCCAGGTTTGCGGAGGAAATGGAACAGCAGATATTTCTTGAAGAAAAGTGTCTGTATGGACTTGCCTTATACGATATAGACGGAGAAAGTATATGGCATTCAGGGACATTTGCAGAACAAGAGGATGCGAAAGAGATGGCCTGGTTTTTACAGGCAAAGGAGAATATTGAGACGATCAGTTACGGACGGCGGAGACTGGTACGTCCTCAGGAGGATAGTTATGTATTTGAGATCAGCCGTTATGTAGAATATATCAAGGATGGGAATATGAGATCAGGAATTCTTCTGATGGAGTATTATACAGATTCTGTGGATGAGATACTGTCGCATTACAGAAATCAGAAATCAGCTTATTGCTATTTGCTGGATGATCAGAAGAATATGCTCTATCATCCTTTTGATAAAGAGATCGCATCCGGATTATATAAAGAAAAGAACCATAGAGTCTGCATTGTCCTGCAAAAATTATAGGATAGAAAAGGCGGATGGTCAGCAGTGCTGATAGAGGGTCAGCAGATCGGTTACACAGGATGGAATATGGTGGTTGTAAATTCCATGGACAGTCTGGTATTGGAAAGCCATAATCTTCATTATCTTGTATGGTTTATACTCCTCCTGATCGGAGTGATCCTGATCTTTCTTGATACTCTTGTGTTTCACAATTTTACAAATCCGATTTACAGGCTGCTTCGGACAATGGAAAATTCGGAAAAGGCGATTATAATGCCAGAGCACAAGAGGAAGGAATCGGCGAACTGAAAAATGTAAGTATACATTTTAATATTATGGCAGATAAGCTTCAGGAGCAAATGGAAGAGATACGCAGAAATGAGAGAGAAAAGCAGAAGATGGAGAAGAAGCTTCTGCAGTCACAGATCAATCCTCATTTTTTGTATAATACGCTGGATTCCATTATCTGGATGATCCGAAGTGAAGAATATGATGGTGCCGGGGAGATGGTCTCTCTTCTGGCTAAATTTTTCCGGATTTCCTTAAGTCAGGGAAAAGATATGATCACTCTGGAAAAAGAACTGGAACATGCTTCCAGCTATCTGGCCATTCAGAATATTCGTTTCAAGGATAAATTTGAATTTCATGTGGACGCAGATCCGGAACTGCTGAAATATTTTTGCCCCAAGCTATCTATTCAGCCATTGCTGGAAAATGCTATTTATCATGGAATGGATGGAATGTATGAGGATGGAGAAATCGAGATCCGGATCTATGAAAAGAATGGAGATATCAAAATCGATGTGTCAGATAATGGACCGGTATGACACAGGAAAAAATAGATTATATCATGCACAATAAAGTAGTATCCAGCAAACGTGGTTCCGGAATCGGAGTGTGCAATGTAAATGAGAGGATACAGCTGATCTATGGAAAAAATTATGGAATTACGATCAGTAGTGAACTGGATGAGGGAACCGTTGCCACGATCACGATCCCGAAAATGGAGGAAATGGATGAGCAGTAAGAAAAAACATATCATTCTGATTCTGGTTCTGATCGCACTTATATCCTTTCGGTATATGACAGTGCGAAATCATAGGGCAGAAAAAAGCAGAATTACCATCGTCCTGCCACAAAACACACAGGAAGATTTAAGCAGTGTCCAGGAGGGAATCCGGGATTATGCTTATGACCATCAGATAAAGCTGGATGTCTGGTACAAAAAGCAGATGTCCGAAAAAAGTTTTGCAGAGCTGGTGAAAGAGGAAAAGCAGAATCGAAGCATGGGAATTCTTCTGGTATATCCGGAATTTTATCTGAAAAAAAATCAGAATGGTTACAAATATAAGGAAGTACTGGCACTTACAGATACCATGAAGGAGTCATTTTTGCATTATGCGGCATTTGTGCGGAGGGAACAGGAAGAAGAAACATACAGGATGCCAATCAGTGAAACTGTTTTGGGACAGATCAAAAGTGGCCGTAAGAAAGTGGTTTATATGGAAAATACATACAGACTTGGCTATGAATGTATGCAGATGATAGAAACTTACGGAAAGAAAAAAAAAGATGGAGAGTATCTTTCTGCAGCCGTTAAAGCTTGATCGGGAAATTCTGGAAGCGGGCAGTCTGGATGCATTACTTGCAAGGTAGAGGGAGAAGATGAAGTGGAAAACTGAAAAATATAATTTTATACTGGCAGGTCTTTTGTGCTGATGGCAGGTCTGATCGTGGCATGGAAGCTACCAAAGAGAGAAGACTGTTATATCCACATGGGAATTGCGGTATATGATCTGAATGATACCTTTATGGAGAAATATATACGGACTTTGCAGGATATGATTGAAAAAACAGAAATTGCAGGAAGGAAAATATCCTACGAAATCTATAATGCAGATGGAAAAAATAAGAAACAGGAAAAACAGCTGCAGTATATGTATGCGCAGGAGTATGATATCATGTTGGTTAACCTGGTAGAGCCTGCATCTGCAGCCAGTGTGTTGAATGAAGCGGAGGAGAAGGAGATCCCCGTCATTTTGTATAACCGTGAAGTTGCCGAGAAGGATCTTCAGATCGTGAAGGATGTCTGGTATGTAGGAACAGACGGAAAAGCTGCCGGAGAGATACAGGGAAAGCTGCTGAAGGAGCTTTGGGATAAGCAGAAGCAGAGCGTGGATCGGAATCAAAACGGAAAGCTGGACTACATATTGATTGAGGGGGAAGAGTCTCATTATGATACGATTCGGAGAACTAACGGATTTTTGGAGTCAGGAAGAGAATTGCCGTTAAAGCAGCTGGGAAACCTGACTGCGGATTGGAAACGGGAGATTGCCCTGGAAAAATTTGCGAAGCTGGATGAAGAGACGATCCGGAATACGGAGCAGTCGTATGCAACAATGATGACATGGCACTTGGGGTCTATGATTATTACAAAAAACATCAGATGAAACTTCCGGTTATTATTGGAATTAATAACAGTCAGGAAATGAATCAGAAGATCCGACTCGGGGAAATCTATGGAACTGTGGATAACAATATGGAGGATCAGGCTGCAAGAATTTATGAGATAATGAAATCTGTTTTAAATGGAGTTATAGATAAATATGATAAAATCTGGTACAGTATGCCTTATGAAATTGTTAATAGTGACATATCAGAAGAAAAATGATACGATGAATGCAGAATAAGTATTCCCCGCTTTAGGTGCATGGAGCACTAAGCGGCGGGCCAAGAAGGGGGTATAATATGTGGTTTGTGTTTGCCTTGCTGTCTGCCGTATTTGCGGCGCTGACATCCATACTGGCAAAGGTAGGTATTACCGGTGTTAATTCGAATCTTGCAACAGCGATTCGAACGATGGTGGCGCTTGTCATGGCATGGGGAATGGTTTTTCTCACAAATACACAAGGTGGAATCACTGCGATCAGTAAAAAAAGCTGGCTGTTTCTGATACTTTCAGGTCTGGCAACAGGTGCCTCATGGTTATGTTATTATCGTGCTTTGCAGATAGGAGATGCATCTAAGGTTGTGCCGATAGACAAGCTGAGTGTTGTGATCACGCTGGTACTGGCATTTGTTTTTTTACACGAGAAATTTACAGCAAAATCGCTGATCGGATGTATTTTGATCGGTGCAGGAACATTATTGATGGTTTTGTAAAAAGGTATAAAAAAACTATACACAAAAGGAGAGGGCTATGAAAACACGAAAGAAAATTTCAGCAAGGCTTCTGGTGATCATGCTTGTTGCCACATTACTGCTTCCCTTTACATGGAATGTTCCGGTGGAAGCAGCCGAGACAAAACAGATCGATGTTTTGTTCAGCCATGATACACATTCGCATTTGAACAGCTTTTCAACCATCGTAGATGGAGAACAAAAAGAGGTTGGCGGATTTGCAAGGATCAAAACCCTGATTGATGAAAAGAAGCAGGAAGATCCGGACACCCTGGTGCTGGATGGCGGTGATTTTTCCATGGGAACCTGATCCAGACCGTATACGATACGGAGGCGGCAGAGCTTCGAATGCTGGGATATCTGGGGTATGATGTGACGACTTTGGGGAATCATGAATATGATTATCGTTCAAAGGGACTGGCAAATATGCTGGAGGCTGCGAAGGATTCCGGTGAGACAGTACCGGCATTGGTGGTATGCAATGTGGACTGGGACAGTATGGAGCAGGATGGACTAAATGATGGCCAGAAGCAGATCCGGTCGGCATTTGAAGCTACGGTGTGAAGGATTATGTAGTAGTTCAAAAAGGAGATGTAAAGGCTGCGGTAGTCGGTGTGTTAGGTAAGGATGCCCTGGAATGTGCACCGACCTGTGAATTAAAGTTCAAGGATCCGGTTGAGGCCGTAAAACAGACGGTAGAAGAGATCCGAAAAAATGAAAAAGTGGATATGATCGCTTGTGTGTCCCATGGAGGAACCTGGGAGGATGAGAACAAATCGGAGGATGAGATCCTTGCAAAAGAGGTGCCGGATATCGACTTGATCATCAGCGGACATACGCACACAGAGCTGAAAGCGGCAATTCAGCATGGGAACACATATATCGTATCCTGCGGCGAATACGGAAGAAATCTGGGATCACTTTCCATGACACAGAAACAGGACGGACGGTGGGAGCTGACATCCTATGAGCTGATCCCTGTTTCTGAGGATGTAAAACCGGACCAGGCGACACAGGAACAGATCGATGCCCTGATGGATACGTAGATAAGAATTATCTTGCCGATTTCGGCTATACAAGGGAAGAGGTTCTTGCTGAAAATGATGTTGAATTCAACAGTCTGGAAGAAATGGGTACGAAGCACGAAGAGTTGAATCTTGGTGATATCATATCCGATGCATACATATATGCAGTGGAAAATTCCGAGTATTATGATGGTGATCCGGTTGATGTAGCCGTTGTTCCAAGCGGAACCGTGCGGGATACATACACAAAGGGCGATATCACAGTAGAGGATGTTTTTAATTCCTTTTCACTGGGGATCGGAAAGGACGGTGTTGCCGGATATCCGCTGATCAGTGCATACCTGACCGGAAAGGAGCTGAAGCTGGCAGCGGAGGTGGACGCTTCTGTATCAGATTTTATGACAACGGCAAGGTTATATTGCAGTGGATTGAATTTTGCATACAATCCACATCGGATGATCCTGAATAAGGTGACAGATTGTTATCTCACCAGGCAGACGGAGAGCGGATCGAGATCCAGGATGACAAGCTGTATCATGTTGTGACAGATCTGTATACCGGCCAGATGCTTGGTTCTGTGACGAAAATGTCCTATGGACTGCTGTCTCTTGAACCGAAGGACAGGGATGGGAATCCCATTGAAAATCTGGAAGATCAGGCGATCATGGAGGGTGACAGGGAATTAAAGGCCTGGGATGCGATCGCAAGATATATGCAGTCCTTTGAGGATACAGACGGCGACGGAATTGCCAATGTGCCGGAATATTATGAGACGACACATGGACGTAAGGTTGTGGAGGACAGCAGAAATATCATTGATCTGGTGAAGCAGCCGAATAAGTTTTCGGCAATGATCGCAGGTATTTGTCTGATCTTTATAGTGATCATTGTGCTTGTGGTATTTCTGATCCGAAGGATGATCCGCAGGATCAAAGTCAGAAAAGGAAAGAGAAATTCAAAATAAATATACGGCTGAGAAGAAAGCTGTCGCTTTAGCGGTTAATAGATTGCAAAGCGACAGCTTTTATTTGAGATGAATTGCAATTTCTTTCGTAAAATTGTAGAATGAAAGAGCTTATGAAAAAGAGTCATGAAAGAGAGAATCGGGAAATGAATGATAAAATCGCAGTCTGTCTTGGAAAGGGCGGACAGAGAGATATGGCGGAAGCTTTTTGCAGGAAGACCGGAGCACAGCTCCAGGATAAGCCGGGAGATTTTCTGACGGTACGGTTTGATTCCAGGGGTGTTTTTTTGTCCGGTTTCGGGCTGACCTATCAGGGGGATTTTGTGGAGACGATGCTTCACAGAGTTACCAGAGGCAGACTTCAGCATGAGATGCTGGTGAAGGCGGTGAAGTCAGATAAGGAGGGCAGGAAGGCCATCGATGCTACGGCAGGAATGGGTGAGGATGCCTTTCTTCTGGCAGCCCAGGGCTATGAAGTGACGCTGTACGAGCAGAATCCGGTAATCGCAGTCCTTCTTAAAGATGCCATTCGCCGTGCCAGGAAAAATATGGATCTGAAAGATATTGCCGGTCGTATGAAGGTGATCGAGGGAAACAGTGTAGAAGGTATGTCAAAGCTTCTTGATCCTGTAGACGTGATCTATCTGGATCCCATGTTTCCGGCAAGACAGAAATCCAGCCTGATCAACAAGAAACTTCAATTGATCCAGAAGCTGGAGCACCGTGTTCCGGGGAAAAGGATCTTTTCGATGCAGCTATCAGAGCAAATCCGGATAAGATCATCGTCAAGCGTCCGCTGAAAAGTGAATGTCTTGCCGGCCGGGAGCCGTCTTATACATTGAAGGGGAAGGCAATACGATATGACTGCTATGTATTATAAAGTCAGACACTATCAATACAAAAATCGAATCGGAAACCTTAAGGCTGAAGCTGTAGGCGTGGTAAGCGGGGAAAAACATTTCCCTATATTTCCGGGAAATATGATCTTCAAGCCACTGACGAAATCCAAACCATTTTCCACGCCACTGTATGCTTATGCAGAGGTATTCTGGTCAACGATCATTAATGAATATTTCATGCCTGCGCCCAGATATGAACTGGCCATTTGTGAAGGGTATGAGGCAGCAAATGAAAAATATCTTGATTACGGAACGACAGTACCCATGGCATATAAAGAAGGGGAAAACCTTTTGAATCTTCTGGAATTTTTTCGGAAATATCCGGATGAAAAGGTGGACATAGATAATTATGTAAACTATTGCCAGATGTTTTATGATTATAGAGATATTTTTGAGGCTGATTTTTTTCAGGAGCATCAGGAAATGGCGGAACAGCTTGCCATGCAGGTACTGATCTCTGTCCTGAAAGGAGACCAGAATTATCACTATGAAAATGTAGCATTTCTCTGTGATAAAGATGGTGGGATCATAAGTCTTGCACCTATGATCGATCATGAATTTTCTACGTATTTTATGTTTCCGGACGATATTTCCCGTCATGTGTACTGGCTGATGGAATTAAGCAAATCCATCCGCGGATGGGAAGTCCGTCCTGGGGAATATGATAATTTCAAAGATCCGGAAGAACGGAAACTAATGGAAAAAAGTGCCACCTGTATTCATAAAAATCTCATCTATATAAAAGAACATTATCCGCAGACAACGGAAGAATTTCTGGATAAAGCAGAAAAACTGAAAACAGCATTGACGGAAGCTTCAGAGGATTTTCTGATCCGGGGAAATACGGAATATCCGGACTGTGCGGATTCCAGTGCCTGGCTGATCGGAAAAGCCCGATACAAGGACAAAGATGAAGAGAAAGCCAGCGCTTATGAGGCGGAATTATACGGAAAGGGGAAAAAAACTTGATTTCCGGGACGTAAGTATCAGTGCAATAAATGAAATAAAAGCTGTGATCAGTCAGATGGAAGAAGTTTTGAGAAAGAGAGAATAAACAAATGGAACAAACAAAAACAATATTAAAAAAAACCTGGGTGGTGGCAGCGCTTGCCTGCGTCTGCTGTCTTCTCTGGGGGAGTGCGATCCCGCTGATCAAGACAGGATACCGTCTGATGCAGATGGATTCTGCAGATACGGCAAGTCAGATCGTTTTTGCAGGAGTGCGTTTTGCACTGGCAGGAATCCTTGTACTGATCTTTGCATCTTTGCGTGAGCGCAAGGTTCTGCTTCCCGATCGGACTGTTTTGAAATATGCGGTGCCGGTATGTATGGCTCAGACGGTATGTCAGTATTTCTTCTTTTATATAGGTGTGGCACATACCTCCGGTGTAAAAGGCGCTATTATCACAGGTCTTGGGAATTTTATTGCGATTCTGCTGTCCTGCCTTGTTTTTCACAAGGAAAAAATGACCGGGCGAAAGATGCTTGGCTGTATCCTGGGTTTTGCAGGCGTGGTCGTGATCAATCTTATGGGAAATTCTCTGGATGCAGGTTTTAGGCTTACAGGAGAAGGATTTATTCTGATCGCGCAGTTTTCTTACGGAATGTCCACGGTGCTGATCAATATTTTTTCCAGAAAGATATCTCCGGTGGTACTCAGCGGAACGCAGTTTACCATGGGCGGGATCATTCTGTTCCTGATCGGAAAAGGGATGGGAGGACATCTCGGAAGCGTAAATGCTGCCGGTATCGGGATTATCTTTTATCTGGCAATGGTGTCTGCGGTGGCCTATACACTGTGGTCAGTGCTGCTTGCCTGGAACGATGTATCCAGGGTAGCGATCTTTGGCTTTGTAAATCCTTTGTTCAGTGTGATTTTGTCTGCACTGGTTCTGGGAGAGGTACGTCAGGCATTTAATATGGGAAGTCTCATCGCACTGTTTCTTGTCTGTGTGGGAATTTATGTGGTAAATCAAAAAAAATCTTCATAAGTGGTATTGCAGTTATTGTTCCCAGGCAATATTTTTCAAAGCGTATTACTGGGAACGGAGCGAGCAGTAACGGTCGCAGAATGAACAGTAATGATGCCGGAGCTCCGAAATTGATTTCAATACGGCATTGTGTTAAAATAGTTCCATAAAAAATGTGAACATATAAATCCGTGCCGGAATAACCGCAGGATCCGGAAGCAGATCCTGCACCGGACAGATAAGGAGGAAAAATATGGAATTTCAGAAACTGATCGAAGAGAGAAGGACCATCCGTAAATACAGCCCGGAGAGCAGGATCACAAAAGAAGATCTTCTTGCAGTGATCCGGGCCGCTCAGGAAGCACCCAGCTGGAAAAATTCCCAGACCGGAAGATATTATTGTGTAATGTCCGAAGAGATGGTGGAGAAGGTCAGCAGAGAATGTCTGCCGGAAATGAACCAGGCAAAAGCAGAGAATGCCTCCCTGATCGTTACAACCTTTGTACATAACCATGCCGGATTTCAGAAAGACGGAACACCGGATAATGAACTCGGAAACGGCTGGGGCTGCTATGATCTGGGACTTCAGAACGAGAATCTGATCCTGAAGGCAAAGGAGCTTGGATATGGAACCTGATCATGGGACTTCGTGCCGGAGACAAGCTCCGAGAGATTCTTTCCATTCCGGAAACAGAAACGGTAATGGCAGTGATCGCCATCGGAAAAGCAGCCGAAGAGCCTGCAAGACCGAAACGTAAAGATGTGGAAGATATTGTGAGATTTTATTAAATAATAGAAGAAATGCCCGGTACATATCAAAATGTTCGGGCATTTTTAATGGAAATTAAAGAGCAAAATGGTCTGAAAAGGATTGCTTGAAGGAATGAATTCTGTTATCCTGTAAGAAAACAGCTGTAACAACATGGAAGGATTTTGGAAAGCAGAGTTTGGGAGAAAAAAAGCAATACAGTAGGGAGGTTTTTAACCAATATGCAGATCATACATGAAAATGAATACGAAGAAACCATGAAAAATATCGTAACGCCATATCTTCTGTCACACAGAAGGGAACTTTATGTACCAGGTGCGGATTATCCGTTTCGTAACGAAAGCAAACGGATCACAGGTAAGATCCATATGCTGCAGTATCTGTCTGATATTGATATGCCTAAAGGTGTGGTAGTCATCAGCCACGGGTTCACAGAATCAGCAGTGAAATATGATGAAGTGGCTTATTATTTTCTTAAGGAAGGCTATCATGTATATATTCCGGAGCATTGCGGTCATGGCCGTAGCTATCGCCTTACCGCAGACCCGTCTCTGGTCCACATCGATACATGGAGAAGATATATCCGTGATTTTCTGAAAGCATGCCGCTACATAAAGAAAGCACATCCGGATCTGTCACTTAACCTGTATGCACATTCCATGGGTGGTGCCATCGGTGGTATTGCTGCAGCCTGGGAGCCGGACTGGTTTCACAAGGTGATCCTTTCTTCTCCGATGATCCGTCCTCTTACAGATAATGTTCCGTGGCCGGCAGCCACTGGCATAGCTCTGGAGAAATGCATTTTCGGAAAAGATGAGGAATATGTAGCTGGCCGAAAGCCTTACGATGGCAGCGGTTCTTTTGAGACAAGCTCCGCAACATCAAAACCAAGATATGAGAGATACAAAAATCTCCGTGCAGAACATAAAGAGCTCCAGACCTGGTCTCCATCCTACGGCTGGCTCTGGGCTTCTGCAGAAATGAGCTGGTATCTGCGTCTCTATGGATGGAAAAAATATACGGCACCAATGCTGCTCATCCAGGCCCAGACTGAAGATCTGGTATCTGTCCGCGCCCTGAAAAATTTTGCCGGAAAGATCAATCACCAGGGAAAAACAAGCTGTGATTATATCCATATGATCGGAACAAAGCATGAGATTTATGGAAGCAGAGGCAAGATTCTGGAGAAATACTGGGGATATATATTTACATTCCTGGACGATACGGAAAATGATACTGACCACAGATAAGTATTTTTACTACAGGTGTATCACATATTTGACAACAGGATTGGCAGCTTTTATTTACTTTCTTTCTTTATCATAGTAAAATTATAAAGCTTTTCTCTTATACATTCGACAGAAAATGTGATATAATTTAGCGAGTCGTCTTTTTTGTACAAACAAAACGTACAATCCAAAAAGACAAAATTAAATAAGGGAAGGATTATAGAATGTTATCTGTTATTGAATCAGTGAATGCTGCCGTAAACAATTTTATCTGGGGCGTTCCTGCGATGATCTGTATTATTGGTGTAGGTCTTTATTTAAGTATCCGCACGAATTTTCTCCAGATTCGGAAATTTCCCTATGCCATCAGGGTCACTATCGGACGTATGCTTCGGAAAAGAGAAGCTTCCGATGGAAGTCTGACACCGTTTCAGGCTGTTTGTACGGCGTTAGCTGCTACCGTGGGAACGGGAAATATTGCAGGTGTGGCAGGTGCTATTGCCATCGGAGGACCGGGAGCCGTATTCTGGATGTGGATTTCTGCACTTCTTGGAATGTGTACAAAGTTTTCAGAAGTAACACTTGCGGTACATTTCCGCGAAACCAATGCCAATGGAGATCTGGTTGGAGGACCAATGTATTACATTAAGAATGGTCTAAAAAAACACTGGCACTGGCTGGCATATCTGTTTTCCGCTTTTGGTGTGCTTACTGTTTTCGGAACCGGAAATGCAACCCAGGTTAATACCATTACAACAGCTATTGATTCTGCACTGATCAATTACAATGTGATCGCTGCAGACAATACTTCTACGGTAAACCTTGTTATGGGGATCATCCTTGCGATTCTTGTGGCAATGATCCTGCTTGGCGGAATCAAAAGGATCGGCCAGGTTACAGAAAAGCTGGTACCGTTTATGGCATTGTTTTATATTATTCTTGCCGTCGGTGTAATTATCATCAACTGGAAAAATGTTCCGGGTGTTTTCAGCTCTATAATCAGAGGAGCATTTAATCCGGCATCTGTGACAGGCGGTGTAGTAGGAAGCTTTTTCATGAGTATGAAAAAAGGTGTTTCCAGAGGTATTTTTTCCAATGAGGCAGGTCTTGGTACCGGTTCCATCGCACATGCCTGTGCAGACACCAGAAAACCTGTAAAACAGGGATTTTTCGGGATTTTTGAGGTATTCACGGACACGATCGTGATCTGTACGCTGACAGCACTTGTCATCCTCTGCAGCGAGGTGCCGATCGGTTATGGCGCAGCAGCAGGAGCGGAGCTTACCATCAGCGGTTTTACCAGTACATACGGAAACTGGGTTTCCATCTTTACAGCAGTTGCCATGTGCTGCTTCGCATTTTCCACTATCATTGGATGGGGACTTTACGGAGCCAGATGTGCGGAGTTTCTTTTTAAGGAAAAAGCTATCAGCCTTTTATGGTACTGTACTCTCTGATAGCGATCATCGGTGCAACTGTTGATCTCGGACTTCTCTGGAGTATCGCAGAGACCTTCAACGGTCTGATGGCGATCCCTAACCTGATCGCAGTATTCCTGCTTTCCGGTGTGGTTGTAAAGCTTGTGAAGGAGTACTTCGCCGGAGAAGGAAAGAACGCCTGAAGGAGTTTTTGAAAAAAAAACTTGACTATCAAAACAAACAGAGTTAGAATTAGTTTAGCTCATTAAAGAGTTAACACATAACAGAAGCAAATTCCATGAAGGGAATCAGTAAAGACAGAGGAACCGTCTTCAGAGAGCTGTGACTGGTGTGATACAGCGTCGGAACTGCCTTGAATATCATCCCTGAGAAGGAAAGCCGAAAGTTTCAGACAAGTAAGTAGGTTTTCACGGGTGCTTCCCGTTACAGAAGTCGCGTATGCCGGTACGTTGCAGAATCGTGCTTGTTTCAATTGAGAAACAGGGTGGTTGCGGAATTTTATATCCGTCCCTGAAAGGGGACGGATTTTTTATTCAAAAACATTTTAAACCACGGGGTAAGGATCTGAAACCGGAAAAATATACAAAAGGGGAAAGAGTATGAAAGTGTACAAAAAACTCATGAACGCACTTGCAGCAGTAGAAAAAATCGTACTGGTCATTTCCACACTGCTGATCCTTGTGCTGACTGTGGGAAATGTATTTTCCCGTAAGGTCATCCATCGCTCATGGTCTTTTACAGAAGAGCTTGTTGTAGCGGTGTTTGTTCTCATCACACTTCTGGCAGCAGCACTTGCCTGCCGTGAAAAGGGAGGACTGGTAAGTCTGACACTGGTTACGGACCGTCTTCCGAAAAAACTGGAAAAACCATCTGTGATCCTGATCACGGTCCTGTGCATTGTTTTTTCCGCAATTTTATTTAAGTATGGAATGGACAAAGTTCTTACACAGCTGGCAAACGGCAAGAGAACTTTCGTACTGAACTGGCCGGAGTGGATCTTCTGGTCCTTCGTGCCGATCGGAGCAGGCTGTATGATCCTTCATTTTATTGAGTACTGCCTGGACTTCTGCCTGAAAAAGATGATGAAAAGGAGGACAAATAAATGATCAGTGCAATCTTATTTATCTCCTTCTTTGTTTTCCTGATCCTGGGACTTCCCATTGCGATCTGCTTAGGTCTGTCATCTGTATGTGCCATCCTTTATTCCGGTACATCTCTGACGATCGTAGCTACAAATATGTACTCCGGAATCAGTAAATTCCTGCTTCTTGCTATCCCGTTCTTTGTTCTGTCCGGAAACATTATGGCAAAAGCCGGTATTTCAAAACGACTGATCAACTTCGTAGATACCTGCGTAGGACATAAAAAGGGCGGTATCGCCATTGTATGTGTTATCGTAGCCTGCTTCTTCGGAGCGATCTCCGGTTCCGGTCCTGCAACTGTTGCGGCACTTGGAGCAGTTCTGATCCCGGCTATGGTTGAGCAAGGCGGTTTCTCCGCACCGTTTTCCACGGCATTGATGGCAACTTCCAGTTCCATCGCCATTGTCATACCGCCGAGTATCGCATTCGTTGTATATGCTTCCATCACAGGCGTATCTATTGCAGATATGTTTATGGCTGGTATCGTTCCGGGACTTCTGATGGGTGTTGCTCTTGTGATCATTGTTATGATCGAGGCAAAGAAACATAACATTCAGCCATCCCGTGAAAAAGCTTCCGCAAAAGAGCGCTGGGATACATTTAAAGACGCATTCTGGGGATTCCTGATGCCGGTTATCATCCTCGGAGGAATTTACGGTGGTATCTTTACACCAACTGAGGCTGCAGCCGTATCTGTTGTTTACGGTCTGTTTGTTGGTATGGTGATCTACCGTGAGGTTAAGCTCAAAGATTTGTTTGACATTCTTGTGGATTCTGCAAAGACAACCGGTGGAATCATGCTGATCGTAGCAAGTGCTTCTCTGTTCTCTTTTGTATGTACCAAGTTTGGTATTGCAAATGCGGCATCTGAGCTTCTTGCCAGCATTGCACATAATCAGTTTACCTTCCTTCTGATCGTAAATATCATTTTCCTGATTGCAGGATGCTTCATTGATGCAAACTCTGCGATGTACATTTTTGTACCGATCATGCTTCCGGTATGTAAGGCTCTGGGCTATGATGTGGTAGCATTCGGTGTTATGGCAACAGTTAACCTTGCGATCGGACAGGTAACACCTCCGGTAGGTGTAAACCTTTTTGTTGCCATCAGTATCAAGATCAAAAAAGGTCTGGAGGTCACTCTTCAGCAGATCTCCAGAGCAGTTATGCCGATGATCGCTGCATCCGTTGCAGTTCTTCTGATCATCACTTATATTCCGGCTGTTTCCACAGCTCTTCCGAAGCTCTTGCAAAAGAGGGCTCCTATACAGGAGACCAGTCTTCTGACACAGAAAGCCAGAGTTCCAAGGATTCCGGGGACGGAAGTGATTCCTTTAATACCATCGCTGATTACAGTGATCTTGACTGGCCGGAGATGACATGGAACTTTGCATGCTCTACAACCGAAACAAGTACCTGGGCTGACGGAGGACGTAAATTTGGTGAGCTTATGGAAAAAGCAACCGGCGGAAAAGTCAAGGTTAATATTTACGCAGCAGATCAGCTGACAAACGGAAATCAGTCCGAGGGAATCCAGGCACTGATGAACGGAGATCCGGTACAGATCTCCATGCATTCCAATCTGATCTACTCTGCATTTGACCCGAGATTCAATGTAGTATCCCTGCCGTTTATCTATGATTCCTACGATGACGCAGATGCAAAATTTGACGGTGAGGCCGGAGAAAAGCTGAAAGAGATCCTTGGTGAGTACGGACTTCATTGTATGGGAATCGCAGAGAACGGTTTCCGTGAGCTGACAAACAGCAAGCATGAAGTAAAAACAGTAGACGACATGAAGAACCTGAAGGTTCGTGTGGCCGGTTCCAATCTTCTCATGGAATGTTATAAGAGATGGGGGCAGATGCCACAAACATGAACTGGTCCGAGACATACACAGCACTTCAGCAGAATACGGTAGAGGGTGAGGAGAACCCGTTGCCTGCGATCGACGCAGCCAGTGTACAGGAGGTACAGCCGTACTGCTCCATGTGGGATGCAATCTATGACTGTCTGTTCTTTTGTATCAACCAGGATATCTATGACAGCCTGACACCGGAACAGCAGCAGGTTGTTGATGAGGCAGGCCAGAAGGCTGTTGAGTATGAGCGTTATATCAACCGTTCCGGCGATGAGGAGATCATGAGCCGCTGGGAGAAGAGCAACGGTGTGACCTTTACAAAGAAAGAGGATATGGATATCGATTCCTTCAAGAAAGCAGTAGACGGAATCGACGACTGGTTTGTAAATGAGCTTAAGAGTGCAGGCTATGACGATGCACAGGATCTTGTAGATCTGTTTACAGAGGATTCGGTAGATACCGTGGAGGATTACAGTGATCTGAACTGGCCTGAGACAACCTGGAACTTTGCATGCTCCACAACAGAGACAAGTACCTGGGCTGATGGAGGACGTAAGTTCGGTGAACTCATGGAAAAGGCTACCGGAGGAAAGGTCAAGGTTAACATTTACGCAGCGGATCAGCTGACAAACGGAAATCAGTCCGAGGGAATCCAGGCATTGATGAACGGAGACCCGGTACAGATCTCCATGCATTCCAATCTGATCTATTCTGCATTTGATCCACGCTTCAATGTGGTATCCCTGCCGTTCATCTATGATTCCTATGATGATGCAGATGCGAAGTTTGACGGAGAGGCCGGAGAAAAGCTGAAGGAGATCCTTAACGGCTACGGACTTCACTGCATGGGTATTGCAGAGAACGGATTTCGTGAGTTGACAAACAGCAAGCATGAGGTAAAATCTGTAGATGATATGAAGAATCTGAAGGTTCGTGTAGCCGGCTCTAATCTTCTTATGGAGTGTTATAAGAGATGGGGGCAGATGCTACAAATATGAACTGGTCCGAGACCTACACAGCACTTCAGCAGAATACGGTAGAGGGCGAGGAGAATCCGTTGCCCGCCATCGATGCAGCCAGTGTACAGGAGGTACAGCCATATTGCTCCATGTGGGATGCAATCTATGACTGCCTGTTCTTCTGCATCAACCAGGATATTTATGATGCGCTGACACCGGAGCAGCAGGCTGTTGTTGACGAGTGTGGTCAGAAGGCTGTTGAATATGAGCGTTACATCAACCGCTCCAGTGATGATGAGATCAAAGCACGCTGGGCAGACAAAAACGGTGTGACCTTCACAGAGAAAAAGGACATGGATATCGATTCCTTTAAGAAAGCAGTAGACGGTGTAGATGACTGGTTCGTTCAGGAATTGAAAAAACAGGGCTATGATGATGGTCAGGATCTGGTAGATCTGTTTACAAAGTAATCTTCATATATGTTTATAAAAAGATAAAATAGCCGGAAAGAGGCAGTTCTGAGAGAATTTTTCAGGACCGCCTCTTTTCTTTGCGGAAAAAAGATTATATACTGATAGCAGTCCGGCATTTGTCGGGCGGGAGATTGTTGAAATATGGACGGAACATAAGTAAAGGAAGAAATATGATAAAGATCGATCTGATAACCGGATTTCTCGGGTCCGGAAAGACAACATTTATAAAAAAATATGCCTCCTATCTTCTGAAAAAAGGCATGAACATCGGGATCCTGGAAAATGATTTCGGGGCAGTGAATGTGGATATGATGCTGCTTCAGGATCTGATGGGTGACAACTGTGAGTTGGAGATGGTTTCCGGCGGTTGTGATGCGGACTGTCACAGACGGCGATTTAAGACGAAGCTGATCGCTATGGGAATGTGCGGTTACGACCGTGTCATCGTAGAACCATCCGGAATCTTTGATGTGGATGAGTTCTTTGACGCCCTCCATGAGGAACCGCTGGATAAATGGTATGAGATCGGAAATGTGATCGCCATTGTGGATGCGAAGCTGGCAGAGGATCTTTCTGCGGAAGCTGATTATCTGCTGGCTTCTGAGGTGGCAGATGCAGGCTGTGTATTACTGAGCAGGAGCCAGGAAGCCACGGTGGAAGAGATCAGCAGCACAAAAGAGCATCTCAACCGTGCACTTGACCAGATCCAGTGCAGGCGCTGTCTGGACAGTGAGATCCTCACCGGAAACTGGAATGATCTCACGGACACAGACCTGGAAAAGATCCTGAATTGTGGGTATGTGTCAGAAGCTTATGTGAAGGAATCCTATGCGGAAGGCGGTGGATTTGATTCTCTGTTTTTATGAACGTTCATAAGTGAGGAGAAACTCTATGAAACTGCAGAAAGGATCCTGAATGATCCATCCTGCGGAGATGTTTTCCGCGTAAAAGGTTTTCTTAAGAAAGAAGACGGACAGTGGCTGGAGCTGAATGCTACCCGCCATGAGATCTGCATCCGGCCAACAAAGCTGGGACAGGAGATCATGATCGTTATTGGGGAGAAACTGAATAAAGAGGTAATTGATGGATACTGGAAATAATACTGCAGGAAAAACAGCACCGGGGAGATATGTCTCAGAGAAGGCATTTGAAGAGCTGCCAGATACATTTCAGAAGCTTGCAGAGCTGCTTGGAGAAGATCAGTTTGAACTGGTGGCAGTGAATGATGAGAAAGACCCACAGGATCAGAAAGCAGCTTCAGAGAGTGCTTTTTCGGAAGCAATTGCGGAAAAGTCCGATGACAATATATACAGAGTGGAATTCTTATGTAAAAACGGAGAAATCCGCCTTGTGTATCTTATGAATGATGCGGTAGAAAGCTTTCTTGTTTTTGGAAATGCCCGTATGACAGGTGTATACAAACCGGATTACGAGGCGAGATCCTGGCAGATTTAAGCCGGCAGGGCAGAGAATAGAT
>ENA-OPZM01000085-OPZM01000085.1-human-gut-metagenome-genome-assembly--contig:-NODE-85-length-37440-cov-4.056441_pt1 | contig 37440 bp, 32 predicted proteins | sample MGYA00242478_ERZ504493 | MGnify/ENA primary metagenome ERZ504493 (study PRJEB26092, sample SAMD00036227) | human gut metagenome | host: Homo sapiens | study: EMG produced TPA metagenomics assembly of... | reverse complement strand
CTCGCTTATTTTTGCCGCAACATAATACCAGCCTTTTTCTGACAGATTAATTTCATATTCTTTCACTATCTGAATCACATCCGTCCGGTTATCATTCTTGCTATAAGCAAATAAAGAAAATCCACTGTACAACCGCCATTATTCTGCCAGACTACAGTTCCTTCAACCAGATAAGTCACATTTAAGTTGTACAGCAACTGTCCTTACAAAATGCAGGTTATTAAACTCTGTCAGATATTAATAACCTGCATACGTATTCTCTCTCATATGTACAGCAATTGCCGCATCCAGTGTTCGCTAGTTTTTAGCCCAACAAATTCCATCAGCCGACTGATTCGTATTTTTCTGAAATGTACGAAGCGCATTTTCTGTTTCTGTTCCGAAAATACCATCTGTCTGCACCTGTAAAAATACCTGCAGCATCTTTACAGCTGTACCCGTACATCCTCGTGATAATTCAGGAAGGATGACTCGCAGTTCTTCTGTCAGTGTTATTTTCTTCCCACCTGAAGGCGAATTCTCTTCTTCCTTTTCCTGAATCAGCTTTTTAAAACGGTTCCAGTCATTTTTTGCACGGATAGTGGAAGGACAGTTTTTGGCGCATACATCATAGTGCTGTATTACTCTGTCTGCCGGAATATTCAATTCCGACATAAGCCGTCTGCATACCTCTGCTGTATTTGCAAATGCCTTATCATAATCAAAACCGGCCTGCACACACATTTCAATTCCTACAGAATTACGGTTATTCACTGTTCCAAATAATCTTCCTCCATAATTCACCCCTACATGCCATGCGCCTCTGCTATATGGCATTGCCTGATATGCTGATTTATCATCCACATACACATGAGCTGAATATCCATCAAAATTCCCGTGATACTGTGCCATTGCATGAGCCTGGCATCTGCGTCTGTGCTGTAATTGTCCGTATTGTGGATCACAATATATCTTGGTATTTGTCCCGAATAACTGTTTCTTTCTGATATATACTGCTGATTTATATTCATAACCTGCTCCTTTCTGCTGAAATCATATATCTTTTCTAAGTCTGTTTCTCTATCGTATTTTGTGAATGTCGTTTCAGTACATCAATTGCCTGGCAAATGCTTTCCGGAAGAGGCAGACCCATCAGTCCCGCATTCTCTATGATAGAAAGACCTTCATTTGTAATAAATCCAATGCATACCGCATCTCTCAGATATTCTGTCCCCATCAATGCATCCAGACGGGAAGCAATGAGAACATACAACAATGTCATGCCTTTTCTGCACAACCCTTTCCAGCCTGCTCTGCTTTCCAGTGCACCGTTTTCAGATTTCGGACTTTTTCCAAATACTGCCGGAAGAAGGATTCCTCCTGTAAACCAGTCGATTGCCATAAACAAAAGCAATGTCTGCAGGAATTTATCCCAGCCTCCAAAACACACTGCCAGAGTACTTCCGACAAGACCAATTAATGTAATTATTCTGTATTTCATAGTTTTTCACCTCTTTTTTCTTAAAAATGGGTACAAAAAGAACGGTCGGTGGGGAATGCCAACCGTTCTCTGATTCATCATTTATTCTTCTTTTGTTCTTTTTTTATACGAACCATTTCATCATAAAACTTTTGTTTTTCTTCTTTTTTAACAATTTTCTCCTTTTTCAACTTTTACTCCCCAGTCCTTCAACTGGGTAAGTATATTTTCAGAAGTCTTCTTAAATTCGGGAACTTTTCCCAGCTTTTTCTTCAATGCATATATTCTTTCCACATCTTCATCATCAAATATAATAAAAAAGCAATTCAGAAATTGTAATGATTGAAAAATTTTCTTAGTTGAATAAACCTTTCCATTTTTTCCCATTCTCCTACTTGAAAAAACAATTCCTTTTAAATGCAGTCTTCCACTGTTCCAGCAATCTTCACGAATGATTTCTAAATCTTCCCACTTATATGTTTTTTTCCACAAAAGCAACTTTACTGTGCATCCATTTTTATCCATGATAATAATACGCATTCGCGAAATCATAAATACAATATTCCAAATGGTCACACATATCAAAATCATAATACATTTTTCTTTTAATGAAATTACTTTATATGGACTATCCAAAAATAAAAATATACCAAAACCTAATTCCCCAATAAAATACAGTGGAAATTCTGGATTTCTCATTCTGATTTTCATTTTCTTATACTCCTAATTTGAACCGCCAGACATATTTCACTTTCATTTTTTTCAATTACTCACTGACTTTTGCTGTAACATAATACCAGCCTTTTTCTTTCTCTGACAGATTAATTTCATATTCTATTCCACCATATTCTTTTACCATCTGAATCACATCTGTCCGGCTTTCATCCTTACTATATGCAAATAAAGAAAATCCACTGTCCAAAAAGCCTTGTGTATACCAGAATCCCACTGTATAACTGCCATTATTTTGACGGACTACAGCTTTTCCACCTGAAGAACATTTTTTATAATCTTCTGGTAGTTCGATTAATTCCATATCTTTCCTTATTTTTATCTGGTTATTCTGTACCATCTGAACAATTTCAGTCCTTTTTTCCTTATATACCTGAAAGTTTAATTTTTTTATTCCATCATTAAACAAAAATGCCAGATATATTCCAAATAGAAAAACTGGTATTGCCGCAAACCAAAATACAACGAATCTTTCTCAAACAGCAAAAACTCCGTATGATATATATAAAGGTTAAAATAAATGATGCAAAAATAACATACCAAAGTCCCCTGAAAAAAAAGTTCTTCGAAATACCAGATTGTAATAAAATTTGCAGTTATCACAGCTATACATTGTAATATAATTAATTTTAATTTTTTTCTCTCATCCTTCATTCCCGGTTCTCCAGCCAAATACCAATTCTTATACTTCACCATAATCACGCTCTTTTTTATTATATTGTAACCATACTCTTATTTCCCCTTAAAAGCTGCTATAAAAAGAACGATCGGTATGGAATTAATATACCAACCGCTCTAATATAGCCTATTTTACATCTTTACATATATCATTCTACTTTTGCAATGATACTCAAATTTTTATAATTTCATTCACACATATTAAAACTTATAGTAAGAATTATCCATATCCGCATCCCATAATGTAGATCCAAATATCACCATCCATTGATCCTGAGGATCATCAAATAATGACCAAAAATGATTCCATTGAATGTTAGGATAGTCTGTCTTTATTTGATATGCTCCCCCACCAGCAACTAACATTCCAACTCCAAACAGCTCACGTCCAACATATCCATAATGGATATTTCCAATATCATCAAATCTTAATGTTTCATTTTTATATGTGTAAGAAAAATCCCTATTTAAGTTCCAACTCTTTTGATTTTTAAAATCCCAGTCACCTCCAGTCTTTACTTTTGAAATAAAATAACCTACAGCACTTGCATACCCATTTTCTTTCCTATAATTACGTAACTCTTCAGCATTATTTCTCATAGTTTTATTTAACTTATATGTTATATTAATATTCGGTTTTCCTGCAGGTTTAGGCTGTCGTTTATAATTCCCTTTGTATTCCCAGTTATCATGTCTCCAATTTCCTTTCGCATCATACCAACATGTTCCAAACATGTCTACACGATTTATTGGATTATTCTCACAATATACCAGCATATTTGATTTATTCATACCTCTATTTGTCATAAAATACTTATCCATACAAATAAATCTTTTAATTTCCGCATCATAATATCTACTTTTCAGATAATACATACCTGTTTCATTATCATAATAATATCCCTTATAGCGGAATGGATTCTGAACACCTACTGTGTCTGCCAGCTCACCAGTAACAGCTACCACTTTTCCCCAGCTGTCATAAGTATATTTTACTACCACTTTTCCATCTGCGTCAACAAGGGCAATGATGTCACCCTGTACATTTCGTACATAAAAATAGGTGATTCCCCTGATGGTAACAGAAATCAGATTTGCCTGGGAGTCATAACAGTACCAGATGATTCTTCCGTCAGTTTTCTCAGAAAGGAGAAGATCTCCTGCCCACTGATATTCAGTCACTGTATTGTCTACTGTTTTTTTCACTCTGGCACTGTGTGGTCGTAAAGATATTTAATGCTCTTTCCATTTTCTACACCGGAAAGCCTGCGTCCCTGTGTCCAGGTATAAGTTGTTCCTCCTCTGGTAAGCATGTTTCCAATGGCATCATAAGTCATTGCTGTGCCATCCCAGCTCAGGAGTTTATCCTTCCATGCACTGTCATAAGTTCCTGTCATTGTCTTCACAGGTGTATCAGGAAGAGTTTCCGTAGTCGTAAATGCGTACTCTTTTTCTACTGTAAGATTACCACCCAGATCATAGGCATAAGTAATGGTTTTGTTTAACTGATGATTATTTTCCCGGATCAGCTGATTTAATTCGTCATATCGAAATGTACTCTCACCTGCAGAATCTTTGATACTTATGATATTTCCGTTTGCGTCATATGTATAGTTTAAGGTTTCAGAACCATTCTTAACTGTTTTAGGAAGACTGTAACGATTCTCTCCCTTGTCAATGTAAGTATATGCTGATATATAAGGAGATGCTGTATTCCAGGTACGCCTGGACACTCTGCCGAACTTGTCATACTCTGTAGTTCTTTCAAAGGTCTTTGCACATCTGGTCTTTGTTTCTCTGCTGTCCTTGTCATAGGTATATACTGTTTTCATTGTATGTGTTCCGCAGGTATGTACCATTGACTCCATACAGTTATTTGCATCATAGGCATATTCATAAGTGCTCCCCAGCTCATCTCTTACTCTCACCAGACGATCCAGGAAATCATAAAACAGATAGTATGTCTTTCCTGCTTTATATGATTTTACTGCATAAATATTTCCCTGCTTATCATAAGCATATCTGTAAAGATTCTGTTCTTTGCTGTCTGCCGCATCTTTGAAATAAACCATATGAATCCGATTCTGCTTATCATATTCATAGCGAATATATGCACCATTTCCATAGCATACTTTTAACAGATTTCCATTTCCATCCTCATATTCATATCTTACTGCCTGTTTCCCGGCTACAGACACATCACTGACATTTCCGAAAGCATCATAGTTAAAAGCATAAGCAAAACCATTATGAACAATTCCTGTCAGATTGTCATCCGTATAAGAATAATTATTTCTGACTGTTTCTCTATTTCCATTTACAGTTACTGTCTGTGCAGCTGAAAGAAGACGTTCTATGTCATCATAGGTATAACTGATCTTATTCCCCTTTGCATCCTGGAATGCCGTCATCAGATCTCTGGTCATATCCCATGTATAATGAACCGTATTTTCTCCTGCATCTGTCACTGATTTCACATGATTCTTATCTGATGTCATAACTCTGGTAATCCAGGTACCCGTCTCCGGAACTTTCGGATCAACACATCCGCTTTTCAGGACATTGCCCGCTGAATCATAGGTAAAACGATATACCACATTCTGTGCAGATGTCCCCTTAACTACATTACGTGTTGTTTCTTCATTGTCATACTCATACTTGAAAGAATTACCTTTCGCATCTGTGATACCTGTCATATCAGACTTACTGTTATACTCAACTTCGTTACCTGTTCCTGCAATCTTTAACTGAAATGAGGTTATTTTCATCATCATAAGTATAACTGCATCCAAAATTTTCTTTATATAATGCCAGCCCATCGAAATATGCTATATTTGCATTATGACAGTATGTGTAGGCAACCTCAATACTGGTATAATCTTTCTTTGCTACATAGACGTCGCTGAGGAACTGCAGTCCATGATGTCCGGACTAAAATTTGTATAATGTATATCTGCCTTCCCATCTGTGCCGATAAATCTTACCTCAGTACCAAAACGCCTCTTTTTATCATTATCTGTCTCAGGCAGAGATGTTCCCATTCCCCAGGCATTCACCATATAGATATCACCTTTTTTTCCGGTAATGTCCACAATCTTCACCAGTTTTTTATCTTTGTCCGGCTCACCGACAAAATGATAAACAGATTCATCCAGACCTGCTACCGACTCTTCTATTTTGTCACGGCTCTTTCGTACAGACAACGGAGCTGTTTTTATCTGCAGATTTGACATTGGAACATAATAAAATTTACTGCCTCTTCTGATCACTCCCCATTCTTTTCCATCAGAATCAACTGAAGTTCCTCTGATTGCCATACGGGTTCCGGCTGTGAGGCTTCCCGCTGCTGCTCCTGATGTACTCCTGGAAGAATAATAGCTGCCGTCCTTTTTTACTTCTACTTTCGCGATATTCCTGCACAGACGTACAATGGCAGAAACCGGCATATAACCGAAAAAGCGATTGCCATCAATCTGCAGTCCCATATAATACCATTTATTTCCATCCGTTCCATCTACAGTTTTTACAAGAGCAGCACAAACTCCTGCATCAATTCCTTCCTGTACTCTGGCACTGGTTTTATCTGCACTTTTATATAAAATAGAGTTTCCTACTACTACGAATGCTGAATTTGTTCCTTCATGTCCTCCCAGATATGGAATCGCCTGACCTGTTGAGACATATCCCTCTTTGCCATCTGCTGTCTTTGCATAGTACCAGTTTCTTCCATTCTTCTCGACAGTAATGTATCCGGAAAGTAACTGATGTTTCGTCAGACTGGACAGAACTTCTCCCGTATCTGATGGGGTTTTCCTTAAAACTCCCTGCGAAGATGCAGTTACCAGAAGCTGACTTTTAATCGGAATATTATCTTCGATTCCAACTTCTGAAAGACCATCCGTGTTGCTTTCATTTTTCTCAAATCCTTCTGTAGTTCCAAGGTGGAAATCCCCATTATCAATCAGGTTACATCTGTTAGCGGACGTTCCTGTTTCAAGCTGTGCCATATCACCATACATTACACCTTTGCATGCCACATAACCATATAAACCTTAACAACAGTATCACTGCTGTCTTCCGGAACAGTAAATGTATTAGTCAGGCGTACAAAACCTTCTGTTGTCTTTTTGATAATTTCACTGTCTTTCAGCTGCTGTACCCCATCTTTGTCCATATAGCGGACTCTCAGAATTGCACCTCCATCTTCTGCAGTCTCACTGACAGATGCTTTTACATACATGGATGCGGTATAGGTTATTCCCTTTTTCACTTTAACATTTTGTGCCCAGTATGCATATCCACTCACGGAAGTGCATTCTGCCTTCAGTGAACGATTTCCCATCATGCATTCAGCTGCTATTGTATTGATTTCTGTATTTCCGGCACCTTTCGGAGAAATCTTTGATGTCCAAGGAGTATTTTCAGCCTGCACTACTGGATCTTTCAGCAGCTGCACTACATTGTCCTGTAACTTGGTAGCATTCTCAAGACGGTTTACATGATTTCCGTCAACATTATATTTACAGCTTACAGCATGCCCAAAACCATCATGTACATGAAGCAGATTTCCATTATTATCAAATCGGTAAATCTCTTTTCGCCCTTTGTTATCTGTAAATTTTGTACTGTTATATCCATACGTCATAGCAAGGCTTTTACCTTTTGTTCCATCTCCATACTCTGCGATAGATTTTACACGATGGGGTTCCTCTGTATAATACCCGTATTTTACCTGATATCCATTAATATTCTCTGCACTGGCAAGCATTCCATTACTGTCATATGTGTAAAATACTTTTGCCATCTATATCTGTTACCGTGGTAAGCCTTCCTGCGGTATAGGCAAAAGTCTTCTTATTGCCCGATGGTGATACTGCCTGAATCAGGTTTGCTTCTTCTCCATCGCTTCCCAGAGAATAATTTAGTGTAATAATTCGCCCGGCTCCATCTGTAATATTTTTTACACGATTATTCACATATGAAACCGTTAATTTATTTCCGTTTTTATCTTTTACCGCAATCAAATATCCAGACTCATTAAACACCATACTATTTCCGTCTTTATTCTGTATTGTGTAAGGTTCTTCTGATTTTAAGTTTCGGATCAGGGTCAGATCCAGCCCTGTTTCATCTTTCCACTCTTTAACCGTATTGCCATCCTTTTCTACTTCTTTTTCCACAAAATAATGAACTGTACCATCTGCATCTGTATGAGCATAATAAACATTCCCCGCTATTGATTTTTTATGGATAATCTGATGGAAATTTAAACGAAATCCTTTTCCATATCCAATATTGGTATCCTTATCATTTGTGTTATAAACCAACGATACCTCTGCCGGCATTCTGCTTCCTGATGTTTCCATGACACGATGTTCCAGAATCAGATTTCCGTTATAATCGTTTACATGGACAGTCCCTGCACGTCCGATATTCTGACTATGATACGTCCAGTAATCTTCAAGTCCGGAATAGTTTACATAAGAAATTTCAATTTTGGGTCTGTAATCACTGAGTGAAGAATCCCAGTCTGATGACATCAGCTGTACGGAACCTGATAATTCGTCAATTTCTTTCAGCATCAGCCATTATTACTGCCATCTCTGTACCACTCCTTTACCATTCTGGTAATATCCATCACAACATATTTGATTTTATCAGCAGTAAACTTGCATAAATCCTGAACTGTTTCTTCATAAATTGGTTTATTATCCCAGTTAATGGTTTTTGATTCCCAGCTCTGAATCACTTTATGTACAGCAATTGTTTTCTCTGCACCATTCTCTCCCAGCGATACCATTACAAGACGTGCATTTACAATCATGTCTCCTGTCTTAATCTCAGGCAACTGGAATTTCAGAAAACTTCTTCTGATTTCGTTTCCTCCTTTTAACCAGAGATTTTCATTGTTATAATAATTGTCTGTATTATTTTTAGATGAAATATAAGCATCTTCAATATCTGTCGCTGCTTTGGAAGTAGTTGTCACAGGATCAATCACTACCGGAAACTTCCTGCTCGCTTCATTTAACCAGTTTCTATCAGGAGTAAAAGTAACTCTGCACTTACCATCAGCAGTCATCTCAGCTGACACCTCAATACTTCTGATTTTGATCCTGAAAAATCTCTCATATATGGAGCCTGAACCCTAAAAATTTCGTTTTGACCTTCATCAAAGAAGAGTACTTCTTTCTCCCTCAACTCAGGTACAAGTCCTTCTGTCTGATAAAGATATGTATATGATTTTGCAGCTTCCTTTCTAAGCAATACCATATCTTCTTTCATACGCATTCCCTTTACACGACAGCGCAGTTCCATTCCCTCCAGGATTTCAGGATAACAAACGGTATTATCTTTCTGTTTTACAGCTTCTACCGTATTACAGTTTTCTACGCCCCATGAAATACTGCCATACTGATCTTTAATCCTCATCATATTATCTTCTGATGTTTTTTTTGGCGAAAAATGCCCCAAAAGTTCCCTTCCTGTTTGTGAAACCTTCTTCTGAAACAAGATTTGTTTTTTGTGCATAAACACTTGTTTCATATGACTCTTCCAGCTTATTATCCATTTCCTTCCAGGTTCCATCTGTATCCTTATAATGTACAGGAGCAAGATAAATCTCTGCTGTACAGGAATGGTCCTGATTTTCAAATACTTTTGTATTGATACTTCGTTTCTCTATAAGTTCTTTTCGATTCATATTTACTGTCCTCACTTTCATTTTCTTTTCCAGCCTGCAGTGCTGAAATATTTCGAACTTAAATGAAAAACTAATTTCCAGCTGTGGATTATCCCTGTAATTCTGCAGGATTAATTTCCACTTTACGTCTTAACAAATTCATATATTTGCTTTATAATGAGTCCATAAGCACCCAGTTTTAATGTTTTTTTACATGCTAAATGGGCATCTGAAAATAGTATGCAGGACTAAATTCCACATGCCTTATGTGTAAGACTAAATTCTGGTGCAGTGAAATCTGCCTGTGCTTTACTGTTTTATTTTATAAGTTTCGGACTAAGCATAACGTCATCAGGTTCGATTGCCTTTAATCCTAATGATTTATGCAGCTTGTTGTCCAAGAGTAAAAGAGAGAGTTCATATGGACTGTGTCCATTAAAACTGTCTCTTTTTTCGTTATTTATGTGATTCATCATAAGCCTGACTTTATCGTCATTTAAATTAGCGAATGAACTGCCTTTCGGACATATATAGCGGATATACTCATGATTCTTTTCACAGGCACCTTTTTGCCAAAAGCTGTATGGATCACAGTAAAAGACAGTAGTACTTTTACTTCCGTCACAGAATTCTTCCATCTCTTTTCGGGCGGAGAATTCAGAACCTCCATCCGTGAGGATCACTGGAAAAAGCTTTTTGAATGCCTCCTGTCCCAAAACTGTTTCCAGCCATACAAAGACCTCCAGGACGCATTCCTGATCCTGATATTCCAAAAGGAACATGAGCATAAGATTGCAGTTGCGGAATGTAAAGGTCAAGATAGATCTGCTTTCGCCTTTCTTACCTTCCACACAGTCCATTTCCACGACATTGGTATCTGGATGTTCCTTCATATAATCCTGAAAATCTTCGTAGTTATGACCTTGGCGGTAAGAACGGTCTTTTGATCCTGCTTCGTAGGTTTCCTGCGCTTTTTATAGCGCACAGAACGTCTTAAATCACCATTGCGGATATCAAATACACAATCATTAATGTAAGAGTAAAGTGTTCTTCTGGAGCAGCCTAATTCCTCTGCGTGGGTAGCATAAATGTGTCCGATGGACTGGTGTTTATCCCTGATCAGTGGGACCAGTAAATCGTTCATGGACTGAATACTTTCGGGAGTCTGATTGATACCAACTCTGCTATCAACAAGCACACTGCGATATTCATCATGAGCATACTTGGAAGAATAAAACATTCTTGGCATGAGACAATGGCTTTTTTTAGCGCATCCATTACATACATATGGCGGCTTTTTAAGCTTCTCACATTCCGCCGTTTCATATGCAGGACATACATCTATACAACGCATATTTTGCTTTTTACAGATTTTACACATAGTTCCACATTGCTCATCACAGAGACAGGTCATTTTACATTTTTTTCGATGAATGCAGGGAGGATTGGTATAACCCGGATCCGGACGCTCTTTGACACGTGCATGAAGACGTACTTCCTTAGATATTGTTGAGGAATCTTTGCCTATGATTCTTCCAATTTCAGCAAAGCTTTTATTCTCAGTAAGAGCTTTTTCAATCTCAACACGCTGCTCAAATGTTAAATGTTTCCGATTGCCTTTATTATTCATATTTATCTCCAATCTGCACAGGCAGGCAATCAGTTGCAAGTACAGTATACATAGCAATGGTCATCAATGACAATATATATGTGCAGAAGTAATTTCTATGAGACTGGAATTTACTCTTGCCAACTGGAAGTTAAAAATACATTTAAGTTGAAATATTTCGAGCTCGTTTACAGTTATGATTTTATCGAACATTTGTTCTATTTTCCATAGCAAATATGTAAATTTTCCACATTATAATAAATCTTTGAAATAATTCCGGACATTTAGTCTTTTTCCAAACTTATAATATTATCAATTGGCTGTTCTAATATCTTTGAAATATTCATAAGAATCAAAATATCCATCGCAGAACTGCCATTTTCGATCCTGGATACCGTAGCAACAGACACATCTAATAATTCTGCCAGTTTTTCCTGATTATAATGTTTTTGTTTTCTATACTCTCTTACATTATTTCCAATCTGTAATAATTTGGAGTCTACTTTCTTATACATGATACAACACCTCCCGGGCCCATACAAAAAAGCCGCAAAAATATAATCTCTTTTCAGATATATTTTCACGGCTTTGAATCTAAAAACAAGAAAATATATTATTGTTTTTGACTGCTCACTCGTTCTATATATAATTTGTTTTTCTTATTAGCCTCCTTATTCTTTAATGTTGAAAATACATCAACAATTCATTTTGTCAGATATTCCTGTAATAAGCAGTCAAACGTTTCTGTCGACTCTCATCACAGTTTTCCAATTGAATTTCAACAGGATTTCTGCATACCGGACATTTAATCCTCACTGTTCCCTTTGCTTCAAGACCAATATCAAACAGTCTTCCATTTCCACAGCAGGGACAATGCACTTTCAAAAATGTTTTCTCTATTTTTGCTTTTCCACCCATACAATCACTCCTTATTCGAACATTTGTTCTTATAATATATCATGCATTGCACCCATATTCAAGTGTTTTATAACACTTTTTCATAGTACATTACAGTGGATATCGCATTCCGCTTCGCTATTTGTTCATAATCCAACAACTGCTCCGTAATATATTCCCCTACTACTTATTGCTTTTCGTAACCTCCGCAGGAGACTTACTTGATTCGGTTAAAAGACGAAGGAACCTGCATACCTGCAAGGTTCCTTCGCTTCTTAATATAATATTTTCTACTAATTTTTGAAAATATCGACAAACCTCCTGCCAATCTCATATTCAGACATATTTCTCTATGAATGATTTCCCGGTATTTCTTTATATGTTTCCGGATCATTAATATTGGAAAAATACCAGTCCGCGACCTGGCTTTCGTAGCATTCGTATCCATTTTTCCGCAGAAAAGCAAAGACTGCGCCTTTCCGCTCTGTGATTTCTTCAAGCATGGCGTCTGCCAGATCTGTACAGTATACTCCCATAAGAGGTTCCTCATGCCCGCCGTGGCTCAGTATCACTGCTTTTGCATCTGAATGCAGAGATTGGCGAATCAGTGCAGCCAATTCCTCTGCCGGAACCAGAGGAACATCTACACCAAGTACCAGGCAATATGGATTCTTTGCTTTACGAAAACAGGCTTCCAGCCCTCCCAACGGACCTTTTCCCGGGAAGCGGTCTGGTATAATGGGATATTTATATTTATTTTCACCATGATAGCCAGACAGAAGAATATCACTGATTCCAAGCTTTTCCCCCTTTTCTATCTGCATCTCAAGAAATGTCTTCCCATCTATCGTCAGATCTGATTTGTCCCGTCCCATGCGGCTGCTGGCACCGCCAGCAAGAATAATCATAGAAATTTCTTTCTTTCTCATTATCAGTTTTCCTTTTTGTTTATATAAATCATCAATAAAAGTATTGATTTTTTCTTCATATTTAAAAACTACAGACAGAAATGTCTGCATAACGGTTAGGGTGTCTTACATATCTCACCCGCCAATCTGTGACATTCCTCTGATTTCATCCTGCTCTGTCTTCGCTTCATAAAAATTATGGCTCACCGGTTTATTCCAGATCACCTGATAAATTGCTTTTTTCAGTTCCGAATCTGTGCAGCCGCCGCGCATAAGCCCCCGCAGGTCTGTACCTTTCTGATACTGGAGGCATCCTTTCATGAATCCTTCGGATGTAAGACGTACTCGGTTGCACTGACTGCAGAATTTGTGAGTCATGGCACTGATAAATCCGATTTTTCCCTTAAATCCTGCGATTTCATAGTAATGGCATGGGCCGTTTCCGTAGCGTTCATTGACTGCATGCATCGGACCGTAGGCTTCTTCCAGTACTGCTTTGATAGATTCTTCATCCTGGAATGGGAACTGTTTTCCAAATCCGATTGGCATCATCTCGATAAAGCGCACATGGATTGGATATTTCTGCGCCAGTCCTGCAATCCCGATGAAGTTTTCTTTTTCCTTGATCACCGGAACGCTGTTGATCTTCAGGGAAAGTCCCGGATGTGCAAGTGCTGCTTTGATTCCCTCAAATACCTTTTCCAGTCCGTCACGTCTCGCTACTTTTTTGAACAGTTCCGGATCCAACGTATCCAGACTGATATTAATGGCGTCAATTCCTGCATCCAGTAATGCATCTAGCTGCTTGGCGAGCAGGATTCCATTTGTTGTTAATGTCACTTTCTCAATTCCCGGGATCGCCTTGATCTGTTTTGCAAGACTTGCACAGCCCTTACGAACAAGAGGCTCACCGCCTGTCAGTTTAATCTTACGGATTCCCAGATCTGCTGCGCACCTGCAGATGCGGAGAATCTCATCGTATGTGAGGATTTCTGCATGAGAAAGGGATTTTACGCCTTCTTCCGGCATACAGTAAATGCATCTCAGATTACATCTGTCTGTCAGGGAAATCCTTAAATAATCTATTTCTCTTCCATATTTGTCTATCATCGGCTCTACCTGCCTTTTACTTTCTAATAATTGATTTTCCTGTTACCGGATACGGGTGAACCGCAACCTTTGTAACCTTTTCTTCTGTTATTCGCCGTCAAAATCACAGGCAATATTTTCTCTCATAATCGTTTGACACTCCATACTCCGCAGTCTATACTTAATGTATCAAGATTATTAAAATCCTTACCGGACGAAAGGAACTGTCCTATGAAAATCAACGAACAATACCACAACCTGAATCTGCTCGAGAATGTTACCTATGAGTTTCTGGGGCGTGACGGAGAAACTCATGAAGAAACAGAACCAATCCTTGTGGAACACATGATGGATGTATATGTAAATGAACGTCTGACCATGAAACTGGTCTGTATCCCACAACATCTGACAGAACTGGTTCTCGGCCGCCTCTTTACGGAAGGTATCATCTCATCTGCCGAGGATGTGGAGCAGATCTACATCTGTGAATTCGGCAAACGTGCCCGCGTGATCCTGAGTAAAAATAAATCCGGGCAGTCTCATGAGGAAAATGAAGATTATGTTGCTCTTACTCCGACCTGCTGCACCGGAAATCGTGTTCTTAATGATTATTTTATCACAGATCAGCCAATGACGCCAGTTACACCTGTCCCATGGAAAAAACAGTGGATCTTTGATCTTGCAGACTGTTTCGCCAATGGTACCCCGCTTCACAGCCAGACCTGGGCAACTCACAGCTGTTTTCTTGCCTGTGACGGAGAACTGCTCTTTCAGTGCGAAGATATCGGACGTCATAATGCTCTGGATAAGGCCATCGGTTATGCCCTGCGCCATAATATTGACCTGAAGAAATGCGTGGTTTATTCCAGTGGACGTATCCCTACAGATATGGCGATCAAGGCAATCCGCGCCGGAATACCGGTTCTGGCAAGCAAGGCATCCCCTTCCGCCGAGGCAGTCGCCATGGCCAAAGAATACCACCTTACCCTTATCTGTGCCGCGCGACGTGACCGTATGAAACTCTTTACCGGAAATAATCCGACAGAATAAATTCTGCAATACACTCTGCATTGTCCAGTTCAAAGAATGGAACATTTTCCAGTACAGACAGTGCATCTCTTTCCTCTGCATCCAGGTTTGTGGCGATCGCCATCAGTTTTTCCGGATTGCAGACACTTTCTGCCGAATTTCCCTTACGGATAATTTCAATTTTCGGATAAGTACTGTATTTAAATCCTTCCAGTAAGATCAGATCTGCCTCCGGAAAAAATTCTGCCAGCTCTTTTTCGGAAATCTGCGGCTGCTGTTTTACCAGCATATATTTGCCTGCTGAAAAAACTGCTGTGCCGTAGGCTCCGGACTGAAGCTGACAGTATGTATCCGTTCCCGGTACGTCCGGCACGAAATCATGTCCGTCATGCTTCAGCACCGCCACTTTAAGGCCCTTGTCTTTAAAAATCTCCAAAAGCCTGCAGATCAGAGTTGTTTTCCCTGAATTCTTTACACCGCTGATTGCAAATATTCTTTTTCTTTCCACCTGTTTGCTGCTCCTCTCAAAGCAAAATCGCGCCCACTTTATCCCCTGCGTTCAGGCTTCTGCTTTCCTGATTTTCCATGGTTTTTGTATCAATCAGGCAATTGCAGCCGGCCATGGAACTGAGGACTCCGTTAGAGTGAAGACCATTGGGAAGATGAAATTTTCCATTTTCCAGATATGCCCGGATAAAGCGGCGGCCCTTGATTCCTTTTTCAAAGTTATCAGCCATAATGCCATTTACTTCTTTCAGACCGATTGATGGATCCTGCATCATTTTTTCCAATGCAGGACGAATCAAAAGTTCTATGCTGACTGCAACACCAAAAGGATTTCCGGAGAGACTGATGATCGGAATCTCTCTTTCTGAAGCGCAATGATCTGTTGCAGTTATATCGGAAGTTTTTTTATATGCAGAAAACAGTGTAGGCATTCCTGGTTTCATCTTTACCCTCCAGAAAATCCGCTCTGCCCCCATCAGTCTCAGGGACTCATGCATAATGTCCTTCTTGCCTACAGATACACCTCCCGTAGTGATGATCATATCTGCCGCTTTTGCTGCTTCTTTTAATTTCTCAGACATAACCGTCGGATCATCTTTGACTGCTTCCATATGGAAAGATTCGATTCCCAGTTCACGCAGTCTAGCAGACAGCATTGTCATATTGCTGTTGTAAATTTTTCCTTCCGGCAATGGAATTCCCAGTTCTACCACCTCATCTCCTGTAGTCAGAAGCACGATTCTCGGCTGACGGTAAACCGGCACTTTCGCCACTCCCATTCCGGCCAGAATTGCTGCCTCCACATATCCGATATGTGTTCCTTTTTTCAGAAGTGTAGTTCCCTTTTTGAAATCCTCTCCCGAGAAGCAATAATTACTCCATCGCTTCTGTTCACTGTAAACTTCTACCGTATCTTCTCCATAATCGGTATCCTCCTGATAAATACAGCAGTTGCAGCCATTGGGTATTGCAGCCCCTGTCATAATGCGCACTGCCTGTCCCTGCTGGATTTCTCTTTCCGAATACTGTCCGGCATCGATTTCTTCCATGACTTTCAGCCTCACCGGATGCTCTTTAGTGGCACCTGCAAGGTCCTCTGCCTTACACGCATAGCCATCTACCGGAGAGCGGTCAAAAGGAGGATTGTCAAACCCTGCCACCATATCCTGCGCCAGGACTCTTCCCCCTGCTTTATTCAGTTCTGTTTCTTCTGTCTCGTTTATTACAGGCGTATGCTGCAGAATCTGTTCCACTGCCTGTTCTACACTGATTCCCTCCACGCACTAATTCCTCCTCTTGTATATTACATTTTTTATAGTCTTTTCAATACCTTTATAACCACCGGGTCAATTGACGGATATATTAGTTTTACCTTTTGAACTCTATAGCAATTTCAGAGAATAATATCACTAAGATACTCCATTAGAGCCTTATTTTTTATAAACCAGATTGTCTTCAGTATTTTGGAAATTGCTATAACATCATAATATTCAGCCCACTGCTGAAGAATTACATATTTTTCATCTCTGTTGGAGAATGATTTCTCCTTCTCTCAGCCTCCCTGCCTCCAGAATCTGACAGAATACAAACCAGGGTTCCATGGGCGTGCATACCTTTTCTCCCTTATAAGCATCTGATGCAGGACCGCCCGCACCAATCCTGACTGCTTCCAGAAGTACATCTCCACAACGAAATCTGTTCCCCTCCGCAATACTGTTCCAGTTAATCCCTTCCACAAGGAGATTTTCTCCAAATCTGCCACATCTGAATTCTTCTTCGGACTGTTCGAAATATTCTTTTACCTTCTCATAAGGAAGAAGACTGACCTGCTTTCTTCCGCCCATTCCATAATGCACATCTCCCACAAGTCCCTGCAGATCAGCTTCGCATTCATGAATGTTCTGCGAGCAGGTCTTGCGTTCCTTACTGATGCATACACATAATATCTTCGCCATTTTCTGTCTCATCCTTCCTGATGTGTTACTGTTCACTCCGTTCACAGCAACACGCTTCGCGATGCAAAAAATATGAACCTCCTTGCGCAAAGCCCAAGGAGTATCGTTTGCTTTGCAAACTCAATTTATGCTAATCGCATAAATTCGCGCGGTATGTCTCGGGTTTTCTGTGACCTTCGCTCACAAAAAACACCTCGCGGGATATTACCAGTGAACAGTAACCCTGATATCTCTTTATAAAACCACGTACTGCTGTTTTTCCTGCTTTCTCAGATCGCCCAGAATGCAATATTCACATTCTTTCCTGCATTCTGCAGATGCTCCACAAGTTCTTCTGCTACCTGTTCTTTCCTTTTCTCTGTGATTCCCAGTTCCACGTTACTCTTATTGATAGCACCACCGAAGTAGAAATTAATATCCGTTGCCTGCTCAAACAGCATCACACCAAGCAATGCTGCCGCATCTTTTTTTCGTTTCAGCCTGTTAAAGGACAGCCTGTCCTCCATCCATTCTTCACAATATTCAAGCAAATGCTCAATCGTAAGAAATCCCTCTGTCACCAGCTCTGTACCTTCCAGCTTATAATAGGCAGGAACGTCTCCGCTGGCAGTTTCACTAAGAGAGATCAGCTCTTTATCCAGATATCTGGCAGCACACTGTGCAGTAGTTCCGCCGCAGATTACATGATATCCCTCTGAATCGAAAAAGGACTTCAGATATCGCTCATCATGCTCCTCCTTACTTGGCGGGCCGATCATAAGGTTTACCACCTGTTTATGCCGCATCCGCAGTACAATGGCTGTAATATCATCATCCGTTTCATTCAGATTCAGATCCAGGCTTGCCTCTGCCAGATAGCCTGCCATCTCCTGTGCGCTCATCCCTTTATGGTACTTTGCCCTACAGAAAGCCATTACATCATCTCTTCCCCAGCCGCCGTTGGTAGTTTTTCCCATTCCCGCATTGGTGACACCGTCGGACATAATGATCAGCATATCCTCATCTTTCAGTTCAAAACAGCTTTTATGGATTTCCTTCTCTTCGATCATACTTGTCTCCACCGGATAATCAAAGAGCTTGCCATCCCGGATCAGAATTGCATCCGGATTATCAAACTGATAAAGGCTTACCTGTTTCCCCTGAAAATTCAGCACTGTAAAGGTGGCATATGCCAGATTTCTTACACTGCACACAGGAAGCGTTTTCGCCACTGCCCGCACTGCTTCATCCAGTTCCACCTGATTAATGATCATGGTACTGAGCATGGTCGCAGTCAGCGTGGAAAGGATATTCGCCTTTACTCCGCTCCCAAGTCCGTCAGAAAGCACCAGAACATGGTCTTTATCATTTTCTTCAATCTTATAGCAGTCCCCACAGAGAAATTCTTTCTTTTTATTCAGGCTCACATGACCAAAATCCATGCATAAGCCGTCAAATTCCACATTCAGTCCATGATGCTTATTTCTTTTCATTCTCTTCTTCACTCTCCAGAAGTATGGTATTTTTCAGTTTTTCTACTGCCACTTTGGTGTCCGCAGCAGTTTCTCCAAGAAGTCCGGCGATCTGCTGCACGATCTTCAGCTGTTCTTCTACCAGCTTATCTGCCATACGCGCAGCTTCAATCTGGGCATTATGAATCTGATCTTTATGCTTCCGCTCCTTTGTAATATCCTTCATAATGCAGAGAATCATTTTATTTTCTTTATCATTCGTCATTACGCGATCCAGATAACATTTCTGATCCTCCAGATAAATCTCATCCTGCATCAGATTCCGTTCAAAAGCCAGTATACTCGCCAGACTGTAATCATCCATGATCTCCGATACCGGTTTCCCGATCAGACGCCGCTTTTTCGACATATTGAACAATTTGGACGCCGCCTCATTCATCTGAATGATCTTCAGATTATAATCCACAGTTACCAGAAGTCCGGGCATGGCATTAAAGACTTTATTGGAGTAACTTTCCTGTTTTGCCCGCATATATGGAATGCACATGGCAACCTCAGCTTTATTCTGGATAATGGCAATTGCCTTTTCCCTGCATGTGTTGTACCCGCAGGCACCGCAGTTTAATTCATCCTTTGGAGAAAATTTTCCCATTTCCGCCAGAGCATCCCTGATTTCTTCCTCTGAGACCTCTTCCTGTTCCTGTGCAGAACAGTAACCGAAATTCTTTCTCAATTCAAATCCCGGAAGTTCATAGTCTCCCTGCTCCCTGTGAAAATCTTTTCCAAAGGCTGCATTCTTCACTGCCAGAACATCTGCCAGATAATGTCCCTTCTTCATCCGGAAAGAAGGACCTGCCACACAGCCGCCGCTACATGCATACATCTCAAGAAAGCAATTTTCAAAATCCTCCGGATGAAGTTCTTCCAGAACCTCCCTGCACTGCTCCATCCCACTTACAGAAAGCCTGCGGATTCCCTTTACAGCCCCAAGCAGGTCTGTTAAACCGTCCGCAATGGCGATTTCTCTGGAACGGTAGGCAATCTGCTCAGGTTCTTTCTCAGTTATGGAAATCCCTTCTTTTTTCATCCATTGCACCAGCTCTTCCAATGTGATCACATAATCCACTTCATTTCCTGAGTCTCTCAACTCTGACATAGCTGAAATACAGGGACTTACATAGACAATCTCTGCCTTCGGATATTTCTTTTTCAGATAACTGGCATGAAACTGCATCATAGAGGCAGACTGTACCAGATTTCCCAGAAGATGCGGATAGTGTTTCCTGACAAACTGTACGATTACAGGACAGGCAGAAGAGATCATTATTCCCGGCTCTTTCTGTTCCGCAAAAAGTGCTCTATACTGCGAAATCATCAGGCTTGCACCTTCTGCTGCATCCGCTGCATCTGCAAATCCCAGCTTCTTCATCGCTTCCCTTATTCCATTGATACCGGTTACCCCAAAACGTGCCAGATATGCTGGATGAAGAGAGGCTATAACCTGCGTCTTATTCTCCATTGCATTGCAGATTGCAGGAATCATATTCTGCTCTTCCTTGGCATCCTGCGGGCAGACAAGGATACACTTCTCACAGTAAATACACTGACTTTCTATGATCCTGGCCTGATGATCATGAACACGTATCGCCTTGACCGGGCAGTTCCGGACACATTTGTAACAGTTTTTACAACTGACTTTTTTAAACTGAAGGATTGACTGAAATCTCTGCATGCCTCGTACTCCTTATTATGTAACACTATATTTTTCACAAAAAATTATCTGTAACCGTTCCGTACTTTCACAGAATGATGTACTGCCGAATGATTATTTTTGCCTTTCCATAAAGGAATATGGAGCTGCCGCAAGGACAGCAGATCCATGTGCGACAGCCCCATATAATATTTACGATATCAGATCCGGAACTTTGTCTCCGATATTGTTTTATGCTTTCTCAATCTTAATTGCGCATACCTTATATTCAGGAATTCTTGCGTATTTGTCAAGTGCGGCGTTGGTCAGCCAGTTTGCATTTCCATCCGGGAAGTGGAATGGCATCCAGCTCTCACCCGGTGAGGTCTTTGTACCTACACGAGCGGTAGATTCAATGGATCCTCGTCTGGAAGAAACTCTGACTTTATCACCGTTTTTGATACCCAGCTTATCGGCATCTACGATGTTCATTTCGATAAATGACTTACCTTCGATCTCCATAAGCTCAGGTGTCTTTCCTGTCATGGCTCTTGTTGTGTAATGATACAGAATACGTCCTGTCATGAGGATGATCGGATATTCCTCATCCGGAAGCTCTGCTGACGGTACATATTTTGCAGGATAGAACCAGCCAAGACCGCGGGAGAATTTACCAACATGCATGATCGGTGTTCCCGGATGATCCTTGGAGGTACATGGCCACTGAAGTCCCTGTCCATGAACTTCTTCACTGTCAAGACGTTCATGGCTGATACCTGCGAAGCTCGGTGTCAGGGATGCGATCTCATCCATGATCTGAGCAGAAGTCAGATGTGGCTGCGGATATCCCATGCGGTTCATCAGATCAATAATAATATCTGTATCCAGTCTCATCTCTCCAGGTACTGTGACAGCCTTGCGGACTCTCTGTACGCGGCGCTCTGTATTGGTAAATGTACCCTCTTTCTCTGCATAGCTTACACCAGGAAGGATAACATCTGCATACTGAGCTGTCTCTGTCATGAAAAGTTCCTGAAGTACAAAGAAATCAAGACTCTTTAATGCTTTGATAATGTGTGTGGTATCCGGATCAGTAACTACCGGGTCCTCACCATAGATATACAGACCTTTGATCTCGCCTGTGATTGCTTTCGGGAATACATCAGTTGCATGAGTTCCGATATTCGGATCAAGTTTTACACCCCATGCTTTCTCGAATTTCTCACGAACTGCAGGATCAGTAACCTTCTGATATCCGGGATATACATTCGGCTGAGCACCCATATCGCAGGCACCCTGTACGTTATTCTGTCCACGAAGCGGGTTAACACCACAGCCTTCACGTCCAAGCTTACCAACCATCATTGCCATATTGGACATGGACATAACGCCCTCTGTACCTGTGGAATGTTCGGTTACACCAAGGCAGTAGATGATTGGAGCGCGGTCTGCTTTTGCATACATGATCGCTGCTTTTCTCAGATCGTCTGCGTCAATGTGGCAGATTTCAGCTACCTTCTCAGGTGTGTAATCTTTTACGATTTCCTTTAATTCTTCAAAACCTTCGGTACGCTCTGCAATGAACTTGTCATCCTGAAGACCTTCAGAAAGGATCACATTCATGATGCCGTTTGCAAAAGCAACATTTGTACCAGGTTTCAGTTTCAGATGGATATCTGCTTTCTTAGCCAGACCAATATCACGAGGATCAACTACGATCAGCTTACAGCCTCTCTTGATAGCCTGACGGATCTGCATGCCGACTACAGGATGTGCTTCCTCAGGGTTGGAACCAACCAGCATGATCAGATCTGCATTCTTTGTGATATCCTCAATTGGGTTTGTCATGGCACCTGAGCCAAGAGTCATCGCAAGACCTGATACAGATGCAGAATGACATACACGTGCACAGTTGTCTGTATTGTTGGTGCCGAAGCAGCAGCGAACCATCTTCTGTACCATGTAAATATCTTCATTCGGTGATCTGGAGCATGCAAAACCTGCAAGAGAATCAGAGCCGTACTGTTTCCTGATCTCCATAAATTTGGAAGCAACAAGATCCAGGGCCTCATCCCATGTTGCACGTTCGAATTCACCTGTCTCTTTATTCTTGATCAGCGGATATTTAATACGCTCCGGTGACTGTACGAAATCGAAACATCCGCTACGGCCCTTAACACAGAGCAATCCTTTGTTGGACGGTCCGTTTACAGCTTCTGTATCTACGATCTTTCCGTCTTTTACAAGGAGATAATACTGGCAGCCTGTTGCACAGTGAGGACAGGTAGTCAGAACCTTCTTGTCAATCTGGTACGGACGGTATTTCTTTCTGCGCTTCATGGTCAGTGCACCTGTCGGACAGGCCTGTACACAGTTACCACAGGATTCACAGATACCTTCGTTCCATTTATGTTTATAATGTGCACCGATCACTGACTGGAAACCACGATCCATAGTGTCGATGGCACCTCTTCCCACAATCTCCTTACATGTATTCACGCAGCGATGACAGAGAATACACAGGCTTGGATCATAGGTAAAGAATTTATTGGTATCATCTATCGGCATATCCTTCATTTCACCGGGATAGCTTGTCTCAGTCACACCATATTCAAAACAGTAGTCCTGTAATTTACAGTCACCGTTTGCCTCACAGGAGAAGCAGTGTACACGATGGTCAGAAAGAAGGAGGTCAAGGGTATCTTTACGATATGCAACTACTTTCTCTGACATTGTCTGTACTTCATCACCCTCTGAGCAGCGAAGTGTACATGCCGTATCAAATTTGGTTCTTCCATTGTTTGTTACTTCTACCACGCACAAACGACAGGAACCATCCGGCAATACATCTTCCAGATAGCAGAGTGTAGGAATCTCCACTCCGATCTGTCTGGCAGCCTGCAGAATGGTCGTACCTTTTTCCACTTCTACAGGAATTCCATCTATTGTCAAATGAATCATCTTTTCACCCTCCTTAATTCACAGAAATTGCGCCGAATACACAATTTTCCAGACATGTTCCGCACTTAATACACTTGGAGGTATCAATGCTGTGAGGCTCTTTCTTATTGCCTGTGATCGCACCAACCGGACAGTTTCTCGCACACTTGGTACATCCTTTACATTTCTCAGGATCGATCACATAAGAACGCATTGCCTTACATACATGAGCCGCGCACTTTTTATCAACAATATGCTCTACATATTCATCTCTGAAGTTTCTTAATGTGGAAAGTACAGGAAGCGGTGCACTCTTTCCAAGTCCGCAGAGTGAACGGTCCTTGATAAAGTTTCCAAGATGCTCCAGTTTATCCAGATCCTCTACTTCACCCTTTCCGTCTACGATCCTCTCAAGGATTTCAAGCATACGCTTGGTGCCGATACGGCAGGGACCACATTTACCGCAGGATTCTCTCTGGGTGAAGCCCATAAAGAAACGTGCAACCTCTACCATACAGGTATGTTCATCCATAACTACCAGACCACCGGAACCAACGATCGCACCATATTTCTTAACAGAGTCGAAATCAAGAGGTACATCCAAATGTTCTTCTGTCAGACATCCACCGGATGGTCCACCGATCTGAACAGCCTTAAACGCAGCACCGGATTTCAGTCCTCCGCCGATATCAAAAATGATTTCTCTTAAGGTTGTTCCCATCGGGACCTCGATCAGACCTGTATTCTCAATAGAACCTGTCAGTGAGAAGGTTTTTGTTCCAGGTGATCCCTCTGTACCGATACTTCTGTACCAATCTGCACCTTTGAGAATAATCTCCGGAATATTTGCATAAGTTTCTACGTTATTCAGAACAGTAGGTTTCGCCCATAATCCCTGTTCAACTGTACGGGGCGGTTTTACACGGGGCATGCCTCTGCTTCCTTCGATAGATGCAGTCAGGGCAGAACCCTCGCCACATACGAAAGCTCCTGCACCACGATTGATATGCATATGGAAGGAAAATCCTGTTCCAAGGATGTCATCGCCTAACAGTCCCACTTCTTCCAGAACTGCGATAGCGTGTTTCAGTCGTGCTACAGACTGAGGATACTCCGCACGTACATAAATATAACCATGCTGTGCTCTTACTGCGTAAGCTGCAAGCATCATACCCTCGATCAGACGGTAAGGATCACCTTCCATTACAGAACCATCCATAAATGCTCCCGGGTCACCCTCATCACCGTTACAAACCACATAATGAACAGGATCAGCCTGGCGTGCTACCTGAATCCATTTCTTACCTGCCGGGAAGCCGCCGCCACCACGTCCGCGGATACCGGATTTATCAACCTGATCAATAACCAGATCCGGATCCATCTCAAACATTGCTTTCTCCAGAGCCTGGAAACCGCCGCTTGCTATGTACTCATTCAGAGATTCTGCATCAAACTTACCACAGTTCTTCAAAACAATACGGGTCTGTTTCGCGATAAACGGAATATCTTCCGGTCCGCGGCTTACTTTACCGCCTTTCTGATAAAGCAGTCTCTCGATAGTCTCATTACCCTGAACACTCTTCTCAAAAATCTCCTGGCAGTCTTCGATCTGAACCTTCGTATACTGGATCACATCGTCGCCTTTCTGGATACGAACAAGTGGTCCAAGCTCACAGACACCCTGACATCCTGTTTTCTTTACACCTACATGTGCATCTTTGTCATGAGGTCCAAACTCAATGGTAACTCCCGGAGCATCTTTGGCAATCTCCATGAATTTCTCATAGATTTTCTGAGAACCGGTTGCCACACATCCGGTACCTGAACAGACAAGAATACGACAGTCATAAGAATTAAGTTCTTTCACAGCTTCTTCTCTGATCTGCTCCAATACTTCCTTATTCTGGATCATCCCTGTTCGCCCCCTCTCAGTTTATCAATCAGCTCATCTGCCTTCTCCGGAGTCATTCTCGGATATACCTCTTCATTGACCATCATAGTCGGTGCAAGTCCGCAGGCACCAAGACAGGAAACTGTTTCCACAGTAAACATCATATCGTCTGTCGTCTTCTTTGTCTTTGACAGCCCCAGTTTCTTATAAAGTTCCTCCAGAACCGGTATTGATTTTCTTACATGACAGGCTGTTCCGTCACAGACCTTGATCACATATTTACCTTTCGCATCAAATGAGAAATTCTCATAAAATGTGGCAACACTGAACGCTTTCGCTTCTGTCACACCGATCTGCTCCGCAACATATGTAAGCAATTCTTCCGGGAGATATCTGTACACCCCCTGAATATCCTGCATGATCGGAATCAGTGATGCCGGCTTTTTACCATAGAAAGCAATGATCTCATCCGCTTTCTGATAAAATGACTGATCTAGCATTTCGCACCCTCCTTATACCTGTTTTTTCTCTTTTTATTGCACTCTTTACATATTGTAACGTTAATTATATGCCTTTTTCGTCATTTTCACAAGCGCATTTATAGAAATTTTCTAATTTTTTATCATTTTCCTCTATAGATGTTTGTTTTGTTTGTCTAATTTTTATCAGCTTTGTTCAATACTAAACCATCTCAGATGTAAACCAAACTAAACTGAATCAAACTGAATAATTGTTACTGTTTACGCACCACTATCCCGAGACATACAAGCCAAAAATTCCATTGCAGCAGACAATTTGGAATGAATTTTGGCTACGTTACTGAGAACGGAGTAAACAGTAATGTACGTGGTGTGTGTACAATGTCAGGAATATTATGATTGTGCTATGATTCTGCCTGTGCTACACTGTCCATATGATATCAGTGACAAAAGATAAGTGTTCCGTTCTCACTGAAAATATCCGGATAAAGGAGGAGGTAAGTATGTTTTCTTTGAAAGAAAAAGAAGTGAATACAGGACGTCAGAGGGAACTTGATCTGGTAAAGGGTTTCCTGTTGATCATGATAGTATTTATACATTCATTTCAGACAATAGGTGGTGTCGCAGCAGCCGAATCAAATGTACATAAGATTCTGTTTGCGCTCTTCATGCCGACAGGTGCCTGCCTATATCTGTTTACCATGGGATTCGGAAGTGCTTTCACACGCCATTCCCAGCCCAAAGATATGGTTAAAAACGGCATAAAGCTGTTATTCTATCAGGGATTAAGCAATTTATGCTATGCAGCTGTAATGACAATCAGTTTTAATATAAGAAATTCCATTACAGTTGAAGCTGCAGGCAGCAGAGAATTATATGACGCAAATCTTTATTCCATGCTTACATTCGTAAATATATTCTTTATAGCCGGTATGTGCTATCTGGTGCTTGCGGTCTACAGGAAATTAAATGTAAGCTTAAGGGGATATGTCATAAGTGCTGTAATAGTCGGAATCATATCACCATTTACAAAGTTGCTGGTTTCTGATGATCCGGCAATTAACTGGATCCTGGATATGACTTTCGGTGGAAAAGGTGAAACCAGCTTCTGCTTCTTCCCATATTTGAGTTATGTATTTCTTGGATATGTTTTTGGAAAAGTGCTCAGAAGAATCCCTGAAGATGAAAAAGGAAACTTTTATAAAGAAAGCGGGATCATATGTGGGATTACTGCGGCGGTATGGTTTATATGCTGCATTGTACTACATCCGGGCATTGAAGGATTCTTTAATTATATGATCGAACAATACAGAATCCCGGGGCTTGCAAAGGTACTCGGAAGTTTCTGCAGTATCATATTTGTGTTTGCAGCTGCATTTCGTATCATGCCAATGATGGAAAATGGAAATTCGGATATAATAAACTGTGTTATTACTCAAAACAGATTTCAAAGATGTATGCCGTACATATCGGAGTTTACTGGACACTTGCCGGTTTTGCTGCTTTTTACGAATTTGGGGTAAAAGAATGCCTGATATTGTCAGTGGCAGCACTGATTGTGACTGATCTTCTTGTACATGGATACATCATAATTACAGATAAAATAAAAAACAGAAAATAGCAGAATGCTTTTTATCTGCACAAAAAAACAGACCACATTTATGATCTTTGTTTCATAAAATGTGGTCTGCCTGTTTCATGCGTTCTTTTTATTGAGCCTGGAAATAATATCCAACGCCCCATTTGGTGTGTACATACTTCGGTTCACTTGGATTGGTTTCAATCTTCTCACGGAGACGGCGGATATGTACATCCACAGTACGCACATCACCCGGATACTCATATCCCCATACAATGTTCAGCAGGTTCTCACGACTGTAAACCTTATTCGGATTAAATACCAGAAGCTCCAGTACATCAAATTCCTTTGCTGTCAGATTAATCTCTTTACCTGCAATAAATACACGTCTGCCTTCACAGTCCATACGAAGATCGCCCACCTGAATGCTCTTTGCCTTTTCTTTCTCCTCGTGGTCGCTTCCCGCACGGCGCATGATCGCTTTGATACGTGCCTTAACTTCCAGGATATTGAACGGTTTGGTGATATAATCATCCGCACCATATTCAAGACCAAGGATCTTATCCATATCCTCGCCCTTAGCTGTCAGCATCACGATCGGCACATTGGAAAATTCGCGGATCTGCTGGCATACTTCCAGCCCGTCCATCTTCGGCAGCATCAGATCCAGAAGGATAATATCATATTTTTTATCTTTTGCTTTCTCTACTGCCTCTTCTCCATCATAAGCGCAGTCTACCTCCATACCATCCTGTTCCAGACTAAAACGGATTCCTTTTACGATCAGTTTCTCATCATCTACTACCAAAACTTTCCTGCTCATTCGGTTCTCCTTATCCTACTACTATCTCATCTTTTATCTTTGCAAAAGTACCTTCTTTGATACCCTGTACATTCATAATATCCTCTATCGCAACAAATGGCCCGTTCTCTTCTCTGTAGGCAATGATCGCCTGCGCACGTGTTGCACCGATCCCCGTCAGCGTAGTAAGCTGAGCTTCATCTGCTGTATTTATGTTGATCCTGTTATCCTGCTGAACCTGAGCGGTCATCCCTGTGTTCTGTCCTGTCCCGGCACTTCCATTCATCTGTCCATCTGATGCTCCGGCCATCTCTGCAGGATCCAGCCCCTGCCGCTCCATCTCTTCCTGTGTGAGAATATAAAGCTGCTGTCCATCTGTCAGAACTCCTGCACGGTTTACACAGGTTAGAGCTGCCTCGGGAAGATATCCTCCCGCCGCCTCAATCGCCTGAAACACCCTGCTCCCGGCTGCCAGCTGAAAAACTCCCGGATTCGCAACTGCTCCGCAAACATCAACATAGATCATCGCCTGCTGCATTTCCTTATCAGAAACTGCTTCTGACCCATTATCTATACCAGCATCTGAAGTATGTTTCCCGGAATCACTTCCTGTCCCATTACCTGCATCTGAACCATCTGATTCTGCCTGTTTTTTCCAGGACTCTGCAGAACTGCCATCATCATTCTGTCGATCTTCTGTATCAGCTTTCTTCTCATCTGTATCTTTCTTCGACTTCTGTCCTGATGTTTTCTCTTCTGATGACTCCGCATCCACCTCTGCCTTTGCTTCCTGCAATCCATCTATCAGAAACTGTGCCTCTCTGCTCTTACATCCTGTCAGTCCTGTAAGAAACAAAGTTCCACATAATATCAGTGTCACAGTATAACAACATCTGTTTTTTATTTTTATCATAAGGGTCCTCCTCTTATTTCTCAGAGTAAGAGTCCCCTGTCCATAATGCCACCCTTATTGTAACGAAATCTTAAATATTTTACAATAGTAAAATCTTATTTTTGCCATTTAAATATAATAATTCCGAAAATCGCGATCAGCAATCCAAGAATTTTGCGCCATTCAAATGGCTCTTTGTCTACTCCAAACAACCCGGCCAATTCAATTACATAAGCAACTGCCAGCTGCGAAATAACAATCAGCATTGCTGCCTTTGCCGGTCCAAGTGCTCCCATGCTCTGGATTACTGTAATTGTAATAAACGCTCCGACCACACCACCAAGGAGTGTATATTTATTGTCCACCTGCCAAAGTGCAGCCACACTTTCCCGTCCTGTGAAAAGCCAGGCCAAAATACAGACTGCAAAAGCCGACAGCTGCACCCAGCCGGTCGATACCCAAAGGCTGGTCTGCTTTGTCACTTCCGTATTAAAAACACCCTGAATGCTCATCAACGCTCCCGAAATCAGCGCCACTATAAATCCCCACATAAACTTCCCCTCCTGATAACCTGATAAATTACAAAACCGTTTTCGTTTTCTTATGTCGAAAAGAGGCACCGCTGTTTAGCAGTACCTCTTTTATTCTTTATTATTAGTTTATTCTGTTTTACAAATATTATTCCGACTGATTTTATGCAGTGACAGCTAGCATTCACTCCCTGATTGATAACGATATTTTTATTTGGTTACAGTTGACCCGGTTACATCCGAATAAAATTCGACATCTCCTCCCCGTAAATTACAGCGCTGCAACCTTTCTGCTTTTTACTCTGATACATTGCCCTGTCAGCATTTCTGTATAACTGGTCAAAAGAAACCTCTTCATATCCATCATAAAAACACGCACCCAGACTTATTTCTATGCTCTTTACCTGCATCTCTATGATATCAATCTGTCGGATATTTTCAAAAAGTCGTTCAAAAAATTTCTCAGCTACTGTTCTCTCAAACATTTTCGGCATAAATATTGCGAACTCATCACCTCCGAGCCGCAAAACCACATCACTGTCACGACATGATTTCTGTAACTTCTCCGCAACAGCTATGATCACCTTATCTCCTACAGAATGCCCGTAGGTGTCATTGATGGATTTAAATTTGTCACAGTCGATCAGGCAAAGCAATCCTCCTGTTTTTTCCTTTAAAAATTCAGTAATCTTTTTTTCTCCGCTTCCGCGATTACATAATCCTGTCATAAGATCTGTCTGCGCCAGATAAAATCAGCCTGTTCTCACGCTTTTTTTTTCTTCTTCTATACATTCAATACAGAAAAGCACATGCAGAAGTCTTCCATTTTCATCGTAGTCTACAGGAATAAACCTGCTTCGGCCCCAGCCTGATATTTTATCTGTAAATTCATGTGTTATGCTGTTTTTCCCAAGAAGTCGTTCTTCAAGCGTACTCAGATCTACAAACTCCAGCGATTCCTGAAGTTGTGATTCTATACACATTTTCTCAGCAATATCATTGATATATCCACAAAATCATCCCTGATTTCCATTATTTTCCCATTTTAAAATCTTTTCCCAAATATTCCGCAATCTGATCTGTCATTTTTATAATATGATATCTTTTTGTCTGCACATCAACCAAATGCATAGATGCATAGATTTTGGAAAGCGACGAATAACTGCTGAGCTTTGCCTCTTTATTTGACTTTATAAATGAATTACGCAGTTTCAGAAATGAGATAAGAAGCGTTCCTATCATATCCAAAAAAGAAGTAAGCCCCTTGTAATCACTCCTTGGAGGATTATCCACGCCGAAAAAACCACTTATCTCATCTTTATAACGTAAAGGGCACACCACCACATTTCTCACATTCTGCGCTTTTAACATATCATAGGACATGCGATGTTCTTCTTTGATATCTTCTATATCAGTGATAATGATACTTTCGCCTTTGGAAAACGTATCATACCACCACTTTATTACGTCCATATCGACATTCTGCAATCTGTCTATCTCAGGAGTTACTCCCTGTGCACACCATTCATACGTATTGTCTGTGCCATGTCTTTCTTTACAATCTTCGAAAATATATATTCTGTCAGAACCGATATGTCTGCCGAAAAAGCGGATAAATTCATTAATCTGCTCGTCAGGTGTATGGTAATTGAGTGCAGATCTAAGTGCTTCATTTATGACCAGTTCATACTTTATGATTGTCTTCATATGTGTTTCCTCTATATATTTTCACTGTATGTAATTATAGTGTTCTTAGTTAACAACCACCGTTTCAACCGGTGGTTGTTTATCAGCTCACCTTCAGATTCCCAGAACAGCAGATATCTTAATCTCTTTTTCCGTTTCGCTGAGATCAAAGTCACCACCATCTTCCACAGTCATGTGTACCTCATACAGTACGTCTTCGGATAATGTATCCGGTGTTTCACCATCTTCTGTCTGGATATGCCATTTCTCTGTCGGAACTTCTTTCAAGGTACCATCTGCGCCATATGCATACAGCTTCATAGAACCTGTTTCCCCTGAGATTCCTTTCATACGTATTGCAACAGTCGTATTCGGATGTACATTCTCAATTGTGATCGTGTTCAGCCATCCTTCCACATCTCCCTGGCCGCCGTCTGCTTCAAATTTCTCCTGGCTTAATACATTGCGCATTGCCTGATCCAGATCCACCTTGCGGTAAGGCATTTCCGGCAGATATACAAACCTGTCCTGAAGTCTCAGAAGTTCCAGATAACCGGTCGGACAATAAAGTGAATTTCCGCTATTCCCGGCATACATACCGATAGCCATGTTATTGTATCCCGGTTTGTCAGAAATATCCATGGTAAATACAGTCTCGCCTGTCTCAAAATCAAGCATGATATACTGCCACATACCAGTTTCCATATCCTGAACATATCCGTAAATATATCCTGTTGCAGTGGACAGCTTCATCATGGAAGTGTCAGACAGATCACTTCTGCACCAGATACTCTTCATCTCATATCCGTCCTCCGTCTTAACTGTATCCACACGTTCTATACCCGGCGCGATCATTTTATTGCCCTGTCTCAGCCAGCCCACATCATAAATATTCTCATAGCTTTGTATTGAGGAATCATTATCTGCTTCTCCAAGCTTCGCACTTCCTGCACCAAACCAGTTACATACGATCGTGCTTACTGTTCCCTCTCCATCATCATATACAATTGCAGAATTTTCCACAGACACCTGTGTACCTTCCGGAAGCTCATCTATAACAGGCATACTCGCAACCTGTTCTCCTGTTTTCATATCCACCGCAATAAGATTTACCGGATCCTGATTATCTGTAAACATAACCAGATCTTTAGTCAGAGACGGAGAACATCCACCTCCCCATGCAAGACCGCCACCTGTCGTCTCATCGCCTTCTTTGCTTTCCTTGGCACCCACACTTTTATAGGAAGTTTCCCAGACTTTTTTCACACCATTATCCGCCTGGAGCAGATAACACTTCAGATTTGTCAGAATGACCGCACCCTCCTTAGATGCCGCAATACCATTCTCTGCACCCTCTCCCGGTTCCAGTTCATATACAAACACTGAATCTGACAGATCCACATCTTCTCCATTCAAGATCTTATCGATAGCTGCACGTGAAACATAGCCAAAGGTTCCCTGCTGTTTTCTGTCAGGATAAATGCGGAAGCCTCCTGTTGCAAACCAGAGATTTCCCTCATAATCAAAAACTACAGATAACAGATTCTGATCCAGTGTTTTTCCAAGTGCAGCCTCTGCTGCGGCTTTAATATCAATATCCAGCACTTTCTCAAATTCCGGAAGTACATTTCCCTCCTCATCTGTAGCCTTAAGCATAAGTACCCGATTATCGTTCGTCGGACACACAATGCGATTGCTCTCATCTACAAAAGAATATGAACTCTGTATCAGATAGCTTCCATTGTCATGCTGTTTTGGTGAAAAATAGCCCAAGGTCTGTGTCTCATCTGCATTAATATCACGGATTGCCAGGCCACCCAGAAGCGGAACCACAGAATGTCCATAGGAATCAAAAAAGACTGCCGGGGAAGCATTGGGATTAACTTTTTCATAAGAAACATTGATCTCAGAATAAATATCAACAGGCAATACCTCATCTGTTGAATCTGTATTATAGCAGTCATGATGAATATTGGAATCACTTGCTGCCATATAAGGATTCACATCCATAGCCTTCGGTGTAAGTGCCTTGACCGGAAGTTCTGATGCCTCTTCCGCATGAACAATACTAATTGTATAATCAGATGAAGCTGTTACCATAAACGCTGCCATCGCAAGAATTAAAACTCTTTTCTTCATATTATTTCCTCCTGAATCATAATAATATTCCTGTTACATTGCCTTACTGTGTTTCAGCCAGACAGAAAAACCTTCTCTTATCTTCTGCTCGTCCACAGGTTCCATAAAAAAATACTCAACCCGCAATCTGAAAGCATGAAGCGAAAAATCAAGGTCACTGCACCAAATGACACCACATCCCGGATATAAGGAGCGGAGATGTTCTGCTGCATTCAGTCCGGACACTCCAGGCAGTGCAAGAAGCACTACAGCCGGCACAGTTTTCTGTATCTGTTCAAAAAAGCTTTCCTGGTTCTGATAGAGTTCAACCAATGGAAAGATACTTCTCTCAGTACAGTAATCAATAATATATTTTGCATAATCCTGTCCTTCTTTTTCATTGACAGCCAACACAGCAATACAGTACACCAAACCCCTCCTTTTTTCTGTTAAACTCTTTCCTGTACCTGTTAAGCACATTATAAGAAAGCAGAAATTTATTTCAATGATTCTGTCACGAAAGGAATAAAAATAGCACGAATTGTAAATCAGCCACCTGTTTTTGTGATATACTGTTTCCAGAACGTACCATTACCGGTACAAAATAAAAAGGAAGATTTACTATGAGAATTGCAATTGTTGATGATATTTCAGAAGAACGGACACTGCTTCGCAACAGACTGGAATCTCAATTTTCCAGGCGCAATGTCCACGTAGATATATTTGAATATGAAAATGGAGAAACTTTCCTCACTGCAGCGAAGGAATGTCCTTTCACGGTAGTGTTTCTGGATATTTATATGAATGGTTCTAACGGGATTGATACAGCAAAAGAACTTCGCAGATCAGATACTGACTGTCTGCTGATCTTTACAACAACTTCCACTGACCATGCATTAGAAGGATTTCAGGTCCGGGCTCTCCACTATCTTGTAAAGCCCTACAGTGAAAATGATATTTCCGTACTGGCAGATGAAATCCTTTCCCGCATCCCGGATTCCGGGAAATACATAGATGTAAAGGTAAACGGCAGTAATATTCAGATTCCCTTCCGGAAAATAATCTACGCAGAGCATTTTTCCCACATGATCCACATCCACACTGCCGGTGAAAGGGAACTGGTCACCCGCCAGTCCTTTGATTCCTTCATAACCTCCCTGAAAATGGACTCACGTTTTTATCGGTGTAACCGGGGCGTTGTGATCAATCTGGAGCATGCAGTTGATTTTGACGGAACAGGCTTTCGCTTGATAACGGAAGCAATGTCCCTGTCAGCCGGAAGCTGCTGAAAAATGCCAGACAGACATTTATGGAATTTCTGTTCCAAAGGAGGTCCTAAAATGACTGACATACTTCGCCCTGTACTTGAACTTTTCGTAATCATTCCCGGCATACTGCTGGCATATCTGCCTGTAAAGAACTATCTGAAGCAGACACCGCTTAAGCTGACAGCATGGCTTCTTCCCCTTCTTCTGGGAATCTGTATTTTGGGAGGGGCAGTTTGCTGTGCCCTGCAAATTCCGACCAGATGGTTCCTGTTTCCTCTGCTGTCTGTCATTATGCTCATTTACCATAAAACATTAAAAATCTCTGTCTGGAAATCCGTCAGTATTTTTCTGGCAGTCTTCGCAGTTTTTACATGTGTCAAAAGTCTGTCCCGGGCAGTCAATGCACTTATGACTGCTGACCTGCATATTACAGAAAACGAACTGTGGTTGCACACTGGTGCCGGAATTTTCTATAACGTCATCTGTCTGCTGTTTGTTCTGGCAGCCTGGTATCCTGCCTGCCACTGTGTACAGACAATGGTCACAGACGAGAACTTTGCCCAGACCTGGTATGTATTCTGGATTCTTCCGGTAATCTTCATCGGAGTGAATCTTTTTATGATTCCCAAACACCGCAGCACTTTATATACCGGGCGTATTCTGCAGTGTTATATTGTTTTCAGTCTTGTACTGCTCATAATCCTGCTTCTGTTCTATGCCCTGTTTCTTATGATGGCAGTCAGCCTGAACAGAAATGCCAGACTTCAGCAGGAGAACCATTTTCTTTCCCTTCAACAGGAAAGATACGAGAATCTCTGCATGGCCATTGAAGAAGCAAGGCAGGCACGTCACGATATCCGCCATCATTTTGTCCGTCTGTCCACTCTGGCAGAACAGGGTGACATAGAAAAAATTAAAGAATATCTCTCTGCTGCAACCGGCAAAATCTCTGGCTATAACCTGCATTTCTGTGAAAATCAGGCTGTTGACAGTGTTTTCGGATATTATTCCACCATTGCAGAAAGAGAAAACATTCCTTTTCATGCACTGGTTTCCCTGCCTGCTGATCTTTCCATAGATGAGATTAATCTGTGCCTTGTGTTTTCCAATCTGCTGGAAAATGCCATCCAGCAAGTGTAAAAACAGCGCCCGCCCGCAGAAAGATTAATGTGGAAGTTTATCCCCACCATAATCATCTCCTTCTGATCCATGTGGAGAATACCTTCGATGGCAAAATACAGCAAAAAAACAATATTTTCCAATCCTCCAAACACTCCGGAAACGGCATAGGAATCGAATCTGTCCGCCACATTACCGACAAAAACGGCGGTGCCTGTGACTTTACCTATAAAGATGGTATTTTCTCTGCAAAATAATGCTCCGGATATAATCAGTTATTGATTATACCCGGAGCATTTTGCAAAAATATTCAAATATCTCTTGAAGTATCTAAAATTATTCCATACACTCATCCAGAATAGCAGCCATCTTATCAATGTGTTCTTTTGTGATCACAAGCGGAGGTACGATTCTGAGTACATCACTGCCTGCAGAGATCACCAATAGTCCTTTTGCCAGCGCAGCCTTTACAACTTCACCAACCGGGCGTCCCTGGATTACGATTCCCTGCATGAAGCCCATGCCTCGTCTTGTTGCAGCGCATTCATGTTTTGCAACAATTTCATCCAGTTTCTGTTCCAGATATGGAGTCATTTCCTGTACATGTTCAATGATCTTATCATTCTCATAAATGTCAAATACCTTGCTGACTGCGGCACATACAAATGGGTTTCCACCATAAGTTGTACCATGATCACCTGGCTCCAGAGAAGCTTTGGCAGCTTTTTCGCCCAGTACAAACGCACCTACCGGCACACCACATCCAAGAGCTTGCACTTGTCATAATATCCGGCTGTACACCGTATGCCTGCCATGCAAAATAATGTCCGGTTCTTCCCATACCGCACTGGATCTCATCGAAGATCAGCATAATATCTTTCTCATCACAAATCTGACGCAGACCTTCCAGAAATTCCTTCTTCGCCGGATAGATACCACCCTCACCCTGAACAACCTCAGTGATAATTGCGCAGGTCTTATCTGTGATCTGAGCCTTTACGCTCTCAAGGTCATTAAAATCCGCAAACTTCACACCACCCATCAGAGGCTCAAAGGGCTCTCTGTAATGAGCAGTTCCTGTCACGGAAAGTGCTCCGATACTTCTTCCATGGAAGGAATGGTTCATGGCAATGATCTCATGATCTGCATGTCCGTCACGTACATATGCATATTTCTTAGCTGCTTTTAAAGCACCTTCGATTGCTTCTGTACCACTGTTGGTAAAGAATGCCTTGCTCATTTTACTTGCCTTTACCAGCTTCGCACCTGCTTCGATGATCGGCTCATTGTAATATAAGTTGGAAATATGCATCAGCTTATCAATCTGATCTTTTAATGCTTCATCATATCCCGGATAGTGATATCCCAGAGAATTACAGCAATACCTGCTGCAAAATCCAGATATTCCTTTCCCTCGGAATCATATAAATAACATCCCTGTCCCTTTTCA